>ENA-UAOV01000019-UAOV01000019.1-human-gut-metagenome-genome-assembly--contig:-NODE-19-length-117459-cov-35.833898_pt1 | contig 117459 bp, 115 predicted proteins | sample MGYA00243472_ERZ654562 | MGnify/ENA primary metagenome ERZ654562 (study PRJEB26926, sample SAMN06164391) | human gut metagenome | biome: ENVO:00009003; feature: ENVO:2100002; material: ENVO:00002003... | reverse complement strand
AATCCGTATCTTCGAGTGCCCACACAGATTGTCTGATAAATTGTTAAAGAGCAGTGCCGCTTCGCTTTTTCTCAGCGGCGCGGGGTGTGCATAATACGCTTTCCCGCTACAGAGTCAAGCATTTATTTTTGCTTTCTCTGCCGGAATTCTCAGGAGAACCCCGCTGACCCGGCGGCGTGCTTGCCGTTGTTCCGTGTCAGTGGTGGCGCATTATAGGGAGTTATTCCGGTCTGACAAGCGAAAAATATAAAAACTTTATCGTTCGCTCACTTTTCAGGCAAAACATCTTAAATATAGTCTTTTCCGTCTAACTTATAGACAAAAACGAGCCCCGAAGGGCTCGTTTTATCATTACTGGACGGCGACAATCCGGTCTTCATTAACTTCCAGGCGAATCACTTTACCCGGAACCAATTCACCAGACAGTATTTGCTGTGCCAGCGGGTTTTCGATCTGCTGCTGAATTGCACGTTTCAGAGGACGTGCACCATAGACCGGATCGTAACCGTTCTCGCTCAGCAGTTTCAGCGCCTCGTCAGAAATGTGGATTTCATAACCACGTTCTTCCAGACGTTTATACAGACGTTTCAATTGAATCTGCGCAATCGACGCAATGTGCTGTTCACCCAGCGGATGGAAGACCACCACTTCATCGATACGGTTAATGAATTCCGGACGGAAGTTATGGCTAACCACACCGAGCACCAGCTCTTTCATGTGCGCATAATCCAGTTCACCGAAGCGTTCCTGAATCAGATCGGAACCGAGGTTAGAGGTCATAATGACAACCGTATTACGGAAGTCGACCGTTCTCCCCTGCCCGTCAGTCAGACGCCCATCATCCAGTACCTGCAACAGAATATTGAAGACATCCGGATGCGCTTTTTCCACTTCATCCAGCAGGATGACGGAATACGGACGACGACGCACAGCTTCGGTCAGGTAGCCACCTTCTTCATAACCGACATATCCCGGAGGCGCACCAACCAGACGAGACACCGAGTGTTTCTCCATAAACTCGGACATATCGATACGGACCATCGCCTCGTCGCTATCAAACATAAAGTTCGCCAGCGCCTTACAAAGCTCTGTTTTCCCCACACCAGTTGGGCCGAGGAACAGGAATGAACCAATCGGGCGATTTGGATCCGCCAGCCCCGCACGGCTACGACGAATAGCGTTAGATACCGCATCAACCGCTTCGTTCTGACCAATTACGCGATGGTGCAGTTCTTGCTCCATACGCAGCAGTTTTTCGCGCTCGCTTTCCATCATGCGAGAAACCGGAATCCCCGTCCAACGCGCCAGCACTTCAGCAATTTCAGCGTCGGTCACTTTATTACGCAACAGACGCATAGTTTTGCCTTCGAGCTGCGTTGCGGCTTCCAGTTGCTTTTCCAGTTCCGGGATTTTGCCGTATTGCAGTTCAGACATCCGCGCCAGGTCACCCACACGGCGAGCCTGTTCAATAGCGATTTTCGCCTGTTCCAGTTCCGCTTTAATGGTCTGCGTACCAGAAAGCGATGCCTTCTCTGCTTTCCACTCTTCTTCTAACTCGGAGTACTGACGTTCTTTGTCGCTCAGTTCTTCGTTGAGCATATCCAGACGTTTTTTACTGGCTTCATCAGACTCTTTCATTAACGCCTGTTGTTCCAGTTTGAGCTGGATGATACGGCGATCGAGTCGGTCGAGTTCTTCTGGTTTTGAGTCAATCTGCATACGAATGCTGGATGCTGCTTCATCGATCAGGTCGATGGCTTTATCCGGCAGCTGACGGTCAGCAATATAGCGATGAGACAACGTCGCCGCTGCAACAATTGCCGGGTCAGTAATTTGCACATGGTGGTGCAATTCGTAACGTTCTTTCAGGCCACGCAGAATCGCAATGGTATCTTCAACAGAAGGCTCGGCAACAAACACTTTCTGGAAACGACGTTCCAGCGCAGCATCTTTTTCAATGTACTGGCGATATTCGTCAAGCGTCGTGGCACCTACGCAGTGCAATTCACCACGCGCCAGCGCCGGTTTCAGCATGTTTCCGGCGTCCATTGCGCCATCGGCTTTACCCGCGCCGACCATGGTATGTAATTCGTCGATAAACAGGATGACGTTGCCTTCCTGTTTGGCAAGATCGTTAAGCACGCCTTTTAAACGTTCTTCAAACTCACCGCGATATTTCGCCCCAGCCACCAGCGCGCCCATATCCAGCGCCAGTACGCGGCGGCCTTTCAACCCTTCCGGCACTTCGCCGTTGATAATACGCTGCGCCAGACCTTCAACGATGGCAGTTTTACCGACGCCGGGTTCACCAATCAGTACCGGGTTATTTTTAGTACGACGTTGCAGCACCTGAATGGTACGGCGAATTTCTTCATCACGACCAATCACCGGATCGAGTTTGCCTTGTTCGGCTCGTTCGGTAAGATCGATGGTATATTTTTTCAAAGCCTGACGTTGGTCTTCAGCACCTTGATCGTTCACGCTTTCACCTCCACGCATTTGTTCAATCGCTTGAGTAATGTTGGCGGTGGTCGCCCCTGCTGCTTTCAGGATGTCGGCCAGCGTGCCGCGAGACTCAAGTGCCGCCAGAACGAACAGTTCTGACGAGATAAAGTTATCACCACGTTTTTGCGCCAGCTTGTCGCAAAGATTAAGAACGCGCACCAGATCCTGTGATGGCTGGACATCACCACCAGTACCTTCAACCTGCGGTAAACGATTTAATGCCTGATTGATATCTGTGCGCAACTGGCCAGCATTTATGCCAGCGGATGTTAATAAAGGACTAACCGAACCCCCTTCCTGATTCAGCAGGGCGCTCATTAAATGAAGTGGTTCGATGAATTGGTTGTCGTGCCCGAGTGCAAGTGATTGGGCATCGGCAAGAGCAAGCTGGAATTTATTAGTAAGACGATCCAGACGCATAACTCCTCCCATAACGGATCAAAGTTGCTACTGGAGATTAAATGAGGTCATCCCTCAATTATTCAAGGTTATTGACCAGATTAATGTGAAAAGAAAATCACGCGTACCGGATCGTCTTGATTCTTTAGGTTATATCAGCCAAATGAAACTTGCCATACGACCGGTGGTCTTGTCGCGACGATAAGAGAAGAAAGTCTCATTTTCCGTATATGTACAACGGTCGCCGCCGAAAATTTGTTCAACACCAACGCTCGCCAGACGCTGCCGGGCAAGCTGATAAATATCCGCCAGATATTTATCACCATGCTGAATGAAAGCTGCACTCGCGTTGGCGTCTACTGCCATAAACGCCTCGCGAACCTCCGCCCCCACTTCAAACGCGCGTGGGCCAATTGCCGGCCCTAACCAGGCGAGAATATTTTCTGGATTATCAGCAAAACAGGAAACTGTCTCTTCCAGCACGCCTGCGCACAGTCCACGCCAGCCAGCATGAGCGGCGGCGACTTCCGTTCCCGCTCGATTGCAAAACAGCACAGGGAGGCAGTCGGCAGTCATCACTGCGCAAACCGTGCCGGGCGTATTGCTATAAGAGGCATCTGCTCGTTTTGAGTCATAAGGTTCGCCAGTAAGCTTAAGCACATCTTTGCCGTGTACCTGCTCAAGCCAGACCGGTTTAGAAGGCAAATTGCCCGCAGCAAAAAGTCGCTTGCGATTCTCCTCAACGTGATCCGGGTTATCGCCACAATGGGCACCGAGGTTGAGCGAGTCATACGGGGGCAAGCTCACGCCGCCGATACGAGTAGAGCTACAAGCCGCAACACCTTTTGGCAGCGGCCACTGCGGGACAATCAGCTTACTCATAACCAGTCCACTTCATCCTTATGTTCTTCGAAATCGGCACGCATCGCCTCAATCAGCTCCACCATATCTTGTGGAATAGGCGCATGCCATTCCATTTCGATGCCGGAGATCGGGTGATAAAGACGCAGCATGGTTGCATGAAGCGCCTGGCGGTCAAACTTACGCAGCGTGGAGATAAACGCTTCCGAAGCACCTTTTGGCGGACGCGGACGGCCACCATAAACCGGATCGCCCACCAGCGGATGAGTGATATGGGCCATATGCACGCGGATCTGGTGCGTACGTCCAGTTTCCAGACGCAACCGCAGACGCGTGTGCACACGGAAGTGTTCCATGATGCGATAGTGAGTCACCGCTGGTTTGCCCATCGGATGCACCGCCATGTGAGTACGTTTGGTCGGGTGGCGACTGATTGGCTCATCCACCGTACCGCCAGCGGTCATATGACCAATCGCCACCGCTTCGTACTCACGAGTAATTTCACGCCTTTGCAAAGATTCGACTAAACGCGTCTGAGCCGGAACGGTTTTTGCCACAACCATCAGGCCAGTGGTGTCTTTATCCAGACGATGGACGATGCCCGCACGCGGTACATCGGCAATAGGCGGATAATAATGAAGCAACGCATTCAGTACCGTGCCATCCGGGTTACCCGCGCCAGGATGAACCACCAGGTCGCGCGGTTTATTAATGACGATGATGTCTTCATCTTCATAGACGATATCCAGCGGGATATCCTGCGGTTCAAAACGCGCTTCTTCTTCAATCTCAGCGTTGATGGCAACCTGCTCGCCACCCAATACTTTTTCTTTCGGCTTATCACAAACTTTGCCGTTTACCAGCACGCGCTGGTCGAGGATCCATTCTTTTATTCGCGAACGTGAATAATCCGGGAACATTTCGGCCAAAGCCTGATCTAAGCGTTGACCGAGTTGGTTTTCGGACACCGTTGCAGTGAGCTGTACTCGTTGTGCCATATATACTGCTTCTTCGTTTATCGTTGGGGTTTTACGGCTTTGCCGTTTAATATAGTGTGCTATTGTAGCTGGTCTTAACCGGGAGCAGGAACAGAGAATCTCCCGTATTACATTTTGAGGAAAGTCAAAACGTCATGACGCGCATGAAATATCTGGTGGCAGCCGCCACACTAAGCCTGTTTTTGGCGGGTTGCTCGGGGTCAAAGGAAGAAGTACCTGATAATCCGCCAAATGAAATTTACGCGACTGCACAACAAAAGCTGCAGGACGGTAACTGGAGACAGGCAATAACGCAACTGGAAGCGTTAGATAATCGCTATCCGTTTGGTCCGTATTCGCAGCAGGTGCAGCTGGATCTCATCTACGCCTACTATAAAAACGCCGATTTGCCGTTAGCGCAGGCTGCCATCGATCGTTTTATTCGCCTTAACCCGACCCATCCGAATATCGATTATGTCATGTACATGCGTGGCCTGACCAATATGGCGCTGGATGACAGTGCGCTGCAAGGGTTCTTTGGCGTTGACCGTAGCGATCGCGATCCTCAACATGCACGAGCTGCGTTTAGTGACTTTTCCAAACTGGTGCGCGGCTATCCAAACAGTCAGTACACCACCGATGCCACCAAACGTCTGGTATTCCTGAAAGATCGTCTGGCGAAATATGAATACTCCGTGGCCGAGTACTATACAGAACGTGGCGCATGGGTTGCCGTCGTTAACCGCGTAGAAAGCATGTTGCGCGACTACCCGGATACCCAGGCTACGCGTGATGCGCTGCCGCTGATGGAAAATGCATACCGTCAGATGCAGATGAATGCGCAAGCTGAAAAAGTAGCGAAAATCATCGCCGCAAACAGCAGCAATACATAACAGAAACCTGAAACACAAAACGGCAGCCCTTGAGCTGCCGTTTTTTTATTCTGTCAGTTGTGAAACTGAAGCGATTTAGTCACTATCGATCTCATCAAATATGGCTCGCTTTGAGATATTCCTCAAGTAAAAAAACACCTCTTCCTGCGATTTCTCACAAAAAAGATTCGTTGACAAAAAGTGACAAAATTATGAGATTTCCATCACACATTTTGACATCAGGAACGGTATGCTGAATTCACCAAGACGGGAAGACAAGAGGTAAAATTTATGACAATGAACATTACCAGCAAACAAATGGAAATTACTCCGGCCATCCGCCAACATGTCGCAGACCGTCTCGCCAAACTGGAAAAATGGCAAACACATCTGATTAATCCACATATCATTCTGTCCAAAGAGCCACAAGGGTTTGTTGCTGACGCCACAATCAATACACCTAACGGCGTTCTGGTTGCCAGTGGTAAACATGAAGATATGTACACCGCAATTAACGAATTGATCAACAAGCTGGAACGGCAGCTCAATAAACTGCAGCACAAAGGCGAAGCACGTCGTGCCGCAACATCGGTGAAAGACGCCAACTTCGTCGAAGAAGTTGAAGAAGAGTAGTCCTTTATATTGAGTGTATCGCCAACGCGCCTTCGGGCGCGTTTTTTGTTGACAGCGTGAAAACAGTACGGGTACTGTACTAAAGTCACTTAAGGAAACAAACATGAAACATACACCGTTTTTCTTCGCATTCTTTTTTACCTTCCCCTGAATGGGAGGCGTTTCGTCGTGTGAAACAGAATGCGAAGACGAACAATAAGGCCTCCCAAATCGGGGGGCCTTTTTTATTGATAACAAAAAGGCAACACTATGACATCGGAAAACCCGTTACTGGCGCTGCGAGAGAAAATCAGCGCGCTGGATGAAAAATTATTAGCATTACTCGCAGAGCGGCGCGAACTGGCCGTCGAGGTGGGAAAAGCCAAACTGCTCTCGCATCGCCCGGTACGTGATATTGATCGTGAACGCGATTTACTGGAAAGATTAATTACGCTCGGTAAAGCGCACCATCTGGACGCCCATTACATTACTCGCCTGTTCCAGCTCATCATTGAAGATTCCGTATTAACTCAGCAGGCTTTGCTCCAACAACATCTCAATAAAATTAATCCGCACTCAGCACGCATCGCTTTTCTCGGCCCCAAAGGTTCTTATTCCCATCTTGCGGCGCGCCAGTATGCTGCGCGTCACTTTGAGCAATTCATTGAAAGTGGCTGCGCCAAATTTGCCGATATTTTTAATCAGGTGGAAACCGGCCAGGCCGACTATGCCGTCGTACCGATTGAAAATACCAGCTCCGGTGCCATAAATGACGTTTACGATCTGCTGCAACATACCAGCTTGTCGATTGTTGGCGAGATGACGTTAACTATCGACCATTGTTTGTTAGTCTCCGGCACGACTGATTTATCCACCATCAATACGGTCTACAGCCATCCGCAGCCATTCCAGCAATGCAGCAAATTCCTTAATCGTTATCCGCACTGGAAGATTGAATATACCGAAAGTACGTCTGCGGCAATGGAAAAGGTTGCACAGGCAAAATCACCGCATGTTGCTGCGTTGGGAAGCGAAGCTGGCGGCACTTTGTACGGTTTGCAGGTACTGGAGCGGATTGAAGCGAATCAGCGACAAAACTTCACCCGATTTGTGGTGTTGGCGCGTAAAGCCATTAACGTGTCTGATCAGGTTCCGGCGAAAACGACGTTGTTAATGGCGACCGGGCAACAAGCCGGTGCGCTGGTTGAAGCGTTGCTGGTACTGCGCAACCACAATCTGATTATGACCCGTCTGGAATCACGCCCGATTCACGGTAATCCATGGGAAGAGATGTTTTATCTGGATATTCAGGCCAATCTTGAATCAGCGGAAATGCAAAAAGCATTGAAAGAGTTAGGGGAAATCACCCGTTCAATGAAGGTATTGGGCTGTTACCCAAGTGAGAACGTAGTGCCTGTTGATCCAACCTGATGAAAAGGTGCCGGATGATGTGAATCATCCGGCACTGGATTATTACTGGCGATTGTCATTCGCCTGACGCAATAACACGCGGCTTTCACTCTGAAAACGCTGTGCGTAATCGCCGAACCAGTGCTCCACCTTGCGGAAACTGTCAATAAACGCCTGCTTATCGCCCTGCTCCAGCAACTCAATCGCCTCGCCGAAACGCTTATAGTAACGTTTGATTAACGCCAGATTACGCTCTGACGACATAATGATGTCGGCATAAAGCTGCGGATCCTGAGCAAACAGTCGCCCGACCATCGCCAGCTCAAGGCGGTAAATCGGCGAAGAGAGCGCCAGAAGTTGCTCAAGCTGAACATTTTCTTCTGCCAGGTGCAGCCCGTAAGCAAAAGTAGCAAAGTGGCGCAGTGCCTGAATAAACGCCATATTCTGATCGTGCTCGACAGCGCTAATACGATGCAACCGAGCGCCCCAGACCTGAATTTGCTCCAGAAACCATTGGTATGCTTCCGGCTTACGTCCATCACACCAGACCACAACTTGCTTTGCCAGGCTACCGCTGTCCGGGCCGAACATCGGGTGTAACCCCAGTACCGGGCCATCGTGCGCCGCCAGCATGGCCTGTAATGGTCCATTTTTCACTGATGCCAGATCAACCAGAATACAATCTTTCGGTAAAGGCGGTAATTTGCCGATAACTTGCTCAGTAACGTGGATTGGCACACTAACAATCACCATTCCGGCATCGGCAACAATATCAGCCGCTCGATCCCAGTCATGTTGCTCCAGAATCCGCACCTGATAACCCGATAGTGTCAGCATCTTCTCGAACAGGCGTCCCATCTGACCGCCGCCGCCAACGATAACTACCGGGCGTAACGCAGGACAAAGTGTTTTAAATCCTTTGTCGTTTTCACTGGAGTAAGATTCACGCATCACCCGACGCAAAACATCCTCAATCAGATCTGGCGGTACACCCAGAGCTTCCGCCTCTGCACGACGCGAGGCCAACATAGATGCCTCTCGCTCCGGAACATAAATAGGCAGTCCAAAGCGGCTTTTCACCTCTCCCACTTCAGCAACCAGTTCCAGACGCTTCGCTAATAAATTCAGCAGCGCTTTATCGACTTCATCAATTTGATCGCGTAATGCGGTCAATTCAGCAACCATAATAAACCTCTTAAGCCACGCGAGCCGTCAGCTGCCCGTTCAGATCCTGATGAATTTCACGCAGCAAGGCATCGGTCATTTCCCAGCTAATGCAGGCATCGGTTACGGATACACCGTATTTCATTTCACTGCGCGGTTGCTCGGAAGACTGATTGCCCTCGTGGATATTACTTTCGATCATCAGACCAATAATTGAGCGATTGCCATCTTTGATTTGAGCAACCACGGATTCTGCCACCGCAGGCTGACGGCGATAATCTTTATTGGAATTACCGTGGCTGCAATCTACCATCAGAGACGGGCGCAGTCCCGCCTGTTCCATCTCTTTTTCACATTGCGCAACATCCGCAGGGCTATAGTTCGGCGCTTTACCACCGCGCAGGATCACATGCCCGTCCGGATTCCCCTGAGTTTGTAGCAACGCAACCTGCCCTGCCTGGTTAATGCCAACAAAACGGTGCGGCTGGGCGGCGGCGCGCATAGCGTTAATTGCCGTTGCCAGACTGCCATCGGTGCCGTTTTTAAAACCAACCGGCATGGAAAGCCCGGAGGCCATTTCACGGTGAGTTTGCGATTCCGTTGTACGAGCACCAATTGCTGACCAGCTAAACAGATCGCCCAGGTATTGCGGGCTATTCGGATCTAACGCTTCCGTCGCCAGTGGCAGTCCCATATTCACCAGCTCAAGCAGCAATTTACGCGCGATCTGCAGCCCGGCTTCTACATCAAAAGAGCCATCCATATGGGGATCGTTAATTAACCCTTTCCAGCCGACAGTGGTACGGGGTTTTTCAAAATAGACGCGCATTACCAGATAGAGGCTATCGCTGACCTCTGCGGCAAGGGCTTTAAATCGACGAGCATATTCCAGAGCAGTTTCCGGATCATGAATGGAACAAGGACCACATACTACCAGCAGACGAGGATCGCGCCCGGCGATAATATCTGAAATGGTTTTACGCGAGTCAGCAATCTGGGCTTCTTGTTGCAGGCTTAATGGAAAAGCGGCCTTCAGTTGTGCCGGAGTCATTAAAACCTGTTCGTCGGTAATATGTACGTTATTCAGCGCGTCTTTTTGCATGATGGCGATCCTGTTTATGCTCGTTTGCGATAGTTGATCCTCAGCGAGGATGACGTAACGATAACACATAAAGTAAAGTTTTCAATCCATATTTCGTACACTTTTCTTTACATAAGCAATTTATTCGCGCTTTAAACCTTTGCTTCTGTATAGATAAATTTACACAACCTTTAAAAACAATCCGCTATGCTTTGAAAAAGGAGAAAGAAATGATGAAAAAGTTTATCGCCCCCTTGTTGGCTTTACTGGTTAGCGGATGCCAGATTGATCCTTATACTCACGCGCCAACCTTGACCAGCACCGACTGGTATGATGTTGGTATGGAAGATGCGATATCGGGCAGCGCCATAAAAGATGACGATGCATTTAGCGATTCACAGGCGGATCGCGGTCTATACCTTAAAGGATATGCCGAAGGACAAAAGAAAACTTGCCAGACCGATTTTACTTATGCCCGAGGACTTTCCGGTAAAAGCTTTCCTGCCAGCTGCAACAATGTTGAAAATGCCAGCCAACTGCATGAAGTATGGCAAAAAGGGGCTGATGAAAATGCCAGCACAATACGATTAAATTAATTAAAATCCCACAAATAAATTAAACATAAGATTTTACTCATTATGTTTTATTTCTCACAATGATGACGACTGCATGAAATAATGATATTTTAATGAGCATTCTGAAAAAATATCGATGCATTTCGAGCGAAGATGGTGGGGATCCCTGAATGCGTTTTTCTCACCGACTGTTCTTACTGCTGATTATCCTGCTGACGGGAGCACCAATACTCGCTCAGGAGCCTTCTGACGTTGCGAAAAACGTGCGTATGATGGTTTCCGGTATTGTCAGTTACACCCGCTGGCCTGCGCTATCAGGGCCACCAAAGTTATGTATCTTTTCATCTTCACGTTTTAGTACCGCCCTACAAGAGAATGCCGCGACATCTTTGCCTTATCTGCCTGTCATCATTCACACTCAACAAGAGGCGATGATTTCAGGCTGCAATGGTTTTTATTTTGGCAACGAGTCACCGACATTCCAGATGGAATTAACCGAACAATATCCGTCAAAGGCGTTATTATTAATTGCCGAACAAAATACCGAGTGCATTATTGGTAGCGCCTTTTGTCTGATCATCCACAATAATGACGTCAGATTTGCCGTAAACCTGGATGCCTTATCGCGTAGCGGTGTAAAGGTCAACCCGGATGTCTTAATGCTCGCACGGAAGAAAAATGATGGATAACGATAATTCTCTTAATAAGCGCCCCACGTTTAAAAGAGCATTACGCAACATCAGTATGACCAGCATATTTATCACTATGATGCTGATCTGGTTGCTGCTTTCCGTGACCTCGGTGCTGACCCTGAAACAGTACGCGCAAAAAAACCTGGCACTGACAGCAGCAACAATGACTTACAGTCTGGAAGCAGCTGTCGTTTTTGCCGATGGCCCTGCAGCAACTGAAACACTGGCAGCGCTGGGCCAGCAAGGGCAATTTTCAACTGCAGAAGTACGTGATAAGCAGCAAAATATTCTGGCATCCTGGCATTACACCCGTAAGGATCCAGGCGATACTTTCAGCAATTTCATAAGCCACTGGCTCTTCCCTGCCCCCATCATTCAGCCGATTCGTCACAATGGCGAAACCATTGGCGAAGTACGCTTAACCGCTCGCGACAGTTCAATCAGCCATTTTATCTGGTTCTCGCTCGCCGTACTGACCGGTTGTATTCTGCTGGCATCAGGAATCGCAATTACCCTCACCCGCCATTTGCACAATGGCCTGGTGGAAGCACTGAAAAATATCACCGATGTCGTACATGATGTGCGTTCCAACCGCAATTTTTCCCGACGAGTTTCGGAAGAACGTATCGCTGAGTTTCACCGCTTCGCTCTCGACTTCAACAGTCTGCTGGATGAAATGGAAGAGTGGCAGCTTCGTTTACAGGCCAAAAATGCGCAGCTTCTGCGTACCGCGCTACATGACCCATTAACCGGGCTGGCTAACCGCGCAGCGTTTCGTAGCGGCATCAATACGTTGATGAACAATTCCGATGCCCGAAAAACGTCGGCGTTACTATTTCTTGATGGCGATAATTTCAAATATATCAATGATACCTGGGGTCATGCGACGGGCGATAGAGTCTTGATTGAAATCGCAAAACGGTTAGCTGAATTTGGCGGGCTGCGACATAAAGCATACCGCCTGAGCGGCGATGAATTCGCTATGGTGCTCTATGATGTACAGTCGGAATCTGAAGTGCAGCAGATATGCTCAGCACTGACACAAATCTTTAATCGCCCGTTTGATCTTCATAATGGCCATCAGACCACCATGACATTAAGCATTGGTTACGCAATGACCATTGCGCACGCTTCTGCGGAAAAATTACAAGAGCTGGCCGATCACAATATGTATCAGGCCAAACACCAGCGTGCCGAAAAGCTGGTGAGATAACAAGGATATATCGATATGATAAAGCACCTGGTAGCACCCCTGATTTTCACCTCACTAATACTGACTGGCTGCCAGTCCCCTCAGGGAAAGTTTACTCCTGAGCAAGTCGCCGCTATGCAATCTTATGGATTTACTGAATCCGCCGGCGACTGGTCGCTGGGCTTATCAGATGCCATTCTGTTCGCAAAAAATGACTACAAATTGCTCCCGGAAAGCCAGCAACAGATCCAAACCATGGCAGCCAAATTGGCCTCGACAGGGCTAACACATGCCCGTATGGATGGACACACCGATAACTATGGTGAAGACAGTTACAACGAAGGCTTATCATTGAAACGGGCGAATGTCGTGGCCGATGCATGGGCTATGGGTGGACAAATTCCACGCAGCAATCTCACCACACAGGGTTTAGGAAAAAAATATCCCATAGCCAGTAACAAGACCGCCCAGGGCCGCGCCGAGAACCGCCGCGTCGCAGTGGTGATTACTACCCCTTAAAACACGAGCAAACAGATAAAAAAAGGGCCAGCCAATTGGCCAGCCCTTCTTAACAGGATGTCGCTTAAGCGAAATCTTAGTTAAGACGCTCTTTGATACGAGCAGCCTTACCAGTACGCTCACGCAGGTAGTACAGTTTAGCTTTACGAACAGCACCACGACGTTTGACAGAAATGCTGTCAACTACCGGAGAGTGAGTCTGGAAGACACGCTCAACGCCTTCGCCGTTGGAAATTTTACGAACAGTGAATGCAGAGTGCAGACCGCGGTTACGAATAGCGATAACCACGCCCTCGAATGCCTGCAGACGTTTTTTGGAACCTTCAACAACCCATACTTTCACTTCCACGGTATCACCCGGACGGAAGGAAGGTACGTCCTGCTTCATCTGCTCTTGTTCAAGTTGCTTAATAATGTTGCTCATAATTTAATCTCTTATCCTGGGTAAACTGATATCTCGGGGGCTTACGCCATCCCATCATGTTTATGTTGCTGTTGTGCGTGTTCCGTTTTGAACTCCGCCAGCAACCTTGCTTGCTCTTCAGTCAGAGCCAGGTTTTCCAGAAGTTCAGGTCTTCTAAGCCAGGTACGGCCCAGCGACTGTTTCAAACGCCAGCGACGTATCTCGGCATGGTTGCCCGACAGTAACACTGGCGGAACTTCCATCCCTTCTAACACCTCAGGCCGCGTATAGTGCGGGCAATCCAGCAATCCTTCAGCAAAGGAATCTTCCGTTGCCGAGGCTTCATGTCCCAGTACTCCCGGAATAAACCGGGAAACGGAGTCAATCAGCGTCATTGCTGGTAACTCACCACCACTGAGAACGTAATCGCCGATTGACCATTCTTCGTCAATTTCGGTTTGGATCACGCGCTCATCTATACCTTCGTAGCGACCGCACACCAGAATCAATTTTTGATTCGTTGCCAGTTCGCTGACGCCCGCTTGATCAAGCTTGCGTCCCTGTGGTGAAAGATAAATCACCTTTGCGCCTTCACCCGCCGCGGCTTTTGCTGCATGAATGGCGTCCCGCAAGGGTTGCACCATCATTAACATCCCCGGCCCGCCGCCGTAAGGACGATCGTCCACGGTACGGTGCCGGTCATGCGTGAAATCGCGAGGACTCCAGCTCTGGATGCTCAGCAGGCCATTTTTAACTGCCCGGCCAGTTACCCCGTAATCGGTAATTGCGCGGAACATTTCAGGAAACAGGCTAATTATGCCAATCCACATAGCGCCGTCTTTTACCGTTTATCCGGTGGTTTAAAAACCAGGATCCCAATCTACTTCGATTGAACGAGTAGTGAGATCGACTTTCTTGATAACCTGCCCATCGAGGAACGGTACGAGACGTTCCTTGATACCAAACGCATCTTTCAGGTTTGCCTTAATGACGAGAACGTCATTGGATCCGGTTTCCATCATATCGACGACTTTACCGAGATCGTAGCCTTCAGTGGTTACTACCTGGCAGCCCATCAGGTCTTTCCAGTAGTAGTCACCCTCTTCAAGCTGAGGCAGCTGCGATGAATCCACGACAATTTCACAATTCGTCAGCAGGTTCGCCGCATCACGATCGTCAACGCCTTTCAGCTTGATGATCATGTCCTGATTGTGGTGCTTCCAGCTTTCCAGCTGGACTTGCTGCCACTGACCCGCCTTCTGGATAAACCAGGGCTGATAGTCAAAAATGCTTTCGGCGTCTTCGGTGGAAGAAAACACTCTGAGCCACCCACGAATACCGTAAGACGAACCCATTTTTCCCAAAACGATGGGATCAACAGGTGCTTGCGCGGTGAGTTGTTTGCTCATCATGACCACCGTGACAGATTAAGCTGCTTTGTTTACTTCTTTGATCAGCGCAGCAACGCGATCAGAAATAGTTGCGCCCTGGCCAACCCAGTGAGCGATGCGATCCAGATCCAGGCGAGTGCCTTCTTCTTTTTCGCTAGCGATTGGGTTGAAGAAACCAACGCGCTCGATGAAGCGACCGTTGCGTGCATTACGGCTGTCAGCGACAACAACCTGGTAGAACGGACGCTTTTTAGCGCCGTGACGTGCTAAACGAATAGTTACCATAACATCCTCTTGTGTGAATAAAACAACCGGACCCCATCGAGGAACGGAGTCCGGTGTCATATTAAAAGCCCGAAAATTTTACTGATTTCTGGAGAAAATGCAATCAGCAGTTAATAACTCTGTCGCATAAGGTCATTTAGCGACCAGGAAATCCCGGCGGCATCATCCCCTTCATGCTTCTCATCATCTTCGCCATTCCGCCCTTCTTCATTTTCTTCATCATGCGCTGCATGTCGTCGAACTGTTTCAGAAGACGGTTAACGTCCTGCACCTGCATACCGCAACCGGCAGCAATACGGCGTTTACGCGAACCTTTGATGATTTCTGGCTTAGCGCGCTCTTTCATCGTCATCGAGTTGATGATGGCTTCCATACGCACCAGCACTTTATCGTCCATCTGTGACTTGACGTTATCCGGGATCTGCCCCATGCCCGGCAGTTTGCCCATCAGGCTGGCCATGCCGCCCATATTTTTCATCTGGCGCAGTTGCTCAAGGAAGTCGTTGAGATCGAAGCCGTCACCTTTTTTCAGCTTGCTGGCTAATTTCTCTGCCTGCGCGCGGTCAACTTTGCTTTCGATATCTTCGATCAGCGACAGTACGTCGCCCATGCCGAGAATACGCGACGCGATGCGGTCCGGATGGAACGGCTCCAGCGCCTCAGTTTTCTCGCCAACACCGAGGAACTTGATCGGTTTGCCAGTGATGTGACGAATAGAGAGCGCCGCACCGCCGCGGGCATCGCCGTCCACTTTGGTCAACACTACGCCGGTAAGCGGTAACGCTTCATTGAATGCTTTTGCCGTATTGGCCGCATCCTGACCGGTCATGGCGTCAACCACAAACAGGGTTTCAACCGGGTTAATCGACGCATGGACTTGTTTGATCTCGTCCATCATCGCTTCGTCAACGTGCAGACGACCAGCGGTATCCACCAGCAGCACGTCGTAGAATTTCAGTTTGGCTTCTTTCAGCGCCGCGTTAACAATATCAACCGGCTTCTGACCAACATCAGAAGGGAAGAAATCAACGCCCACCTGCTCTGCCAGCGTCTCAAGCTGTTTGATTGCCGCCGGGCGATAGACGTCAGCAGAAACCACCAGCACTTTCTTCTTGTGCTTCTCGCGCAGGAACTTACCGAGTTTACCAACGCTGGTTGTTTTACCGGCACCTTGCAGGCCTGCCATCAGCACGACCGCAGGCGGTTGCGCAGCCAGATTCAGGGTCTGGTTCTCTTCGCCCATCGCCGCAACCAGTTCGTTACGGACGATTTTGACGAACTCCTGCCCCGGCGTCAGGCTCTTATTAACTTCATGACCAACCGCTTTCTCTTTTACGCGATTGATAAACTCACGCACTACCGGCAGAGCGACGTCCGCCTCCAGCAGCGCCATGCGCACTTCGCGCAGCGTATCTTTTACGTTGTCTTCAGTGAGGCGTCCACGGCCACTGATATTGCGCAGCGTGCGCGACAAACGATCGGTTAAATTATCAAACATTGTCTCTCGCCTGGGGTGGAAACGGTTGGCCGCAATCGCGACACATCATCAGTATTTTGCCGCAGTATAACATGAAGGCGTCTTTGTTGTTATGCAACGGTTGGAGCAGCGTTCACCTGACGCTATACTGCTTCTCTTTCTTATTGCTCAAACTGTCGACATCACTATGCCCGTTTTTGCTCTGCTCGCGCTTGTCGCCTACTCCGTCAGTCTTGCGCTGATTGTTCCCGGTCTGCTGCAAAAAAACGGCGGCTGGCGGCGCATGGCTATTATTTCTGCGGTCATTGCGCTGGTCTGCCACGCAATCGCTCTGGAAGCCCGCATCCTGCCCGACGGTGATAGCGGACAAAACCTCAGCCTGCTGAACGTTGGTTCATTGGTCAGTTTGATGATCTGTACGGTAATGACCATTGTGGCTTCTCGCAATCGTGGCTGGTTGCTGCTACCCATTGTCTATGCCTTTGCGCTTATCAACCTGGCGCTGGCGACCTTCATGCCCAATGAATACATCACCCATCTGGAAGCTACGCCTGGGATGCTGGTGCACATTGGCTTATCGCTCTTTTCCTATGCCACGCTAATTATCGCCGCCCTGTACGCGCTGCAACTGGCGTGGATTGATTACCAACTGAAGAACAAGAAGCTGGCGTTTAACCAGGAAATGCCGCCATTGATGAGTATCGAGCGTAAAATGTTCCACATCACGCAGATTGGCGTGGTGCTGCTAACGCTCACGCTTTGCACTGGCCTGTTCTACATGCACAACTTATTTAGCATGGAAAATATCGACAAGGCTGTGCTCTCTATCGTGGCGTGGTTTGTCTATATTGTGCTGCTGTGGGGACATTATCATGAAGGATGGCGTGGACGCCGCGTCGTCTGGTTTAACGTTGCGGGTGCAGTTATTCTGACACTGGCCTACTTCGGCAGCCGAATTGTCCAGCAGTTAATCAGCTAAACCCAGAAAAGGAGTTTCCCCCTGGAACACATTTCTACTACTACGTTGATCATTATTCTGATCATCATGGTGGTCATTTCAGCCTATTTTTCCGGGTCCGAAACCGGAATGATGACCCTCAACCGCTATCGTCTGCGACATATGGCGAAACAGGGTAATCGCTCGGCCAAACGCGTCGAAAAATTGCTGCGTAAGCCAGACCGCCTGATAAGCCTGGTGTTAATCGGCAATAACCTGGTCAATATTCTTGCCTCCGCGCTCGGCACTATTGTTGGGATGCGTTTGTACGGCGATGCGGGCGTGGCAATTGCGACTGGTGTGCTGACTTTTGTCGTACTGGTTTTTGCTGAGGTATTGCCGAAAACCATTGCCGCGCTGTACCCGGAAAAAGTCGCTTATCCGAGTAGTTTTCTGCTGGCTCCGCTGCAAATTTTGATGATGCCGCTGGTCTGGTTGCTGAATGCTATCACCCGTATGCTGATGCGCATGATGGGTATCAAAACCGATATCGTGGTTAGCGGCTCTTTGAGCAAAGAAGAGTTGCGCACTATCGTGCACGAATCGCGCTCACAAATTTCCCGTCGCAATCAGGATATGCTGCTGTCGGTGCTCGATCTGGAAAAAATGACCGTTGATGACATCATGGTGCCGCGCAGTGAAATTATCGGTATTGATATCAACGATGACTGGAAATCGATTCTGCGCCAACTCTCCCACTCACCTCACGGGCGCATCGTGCTCTACCGTGATTCGCTGGACGACGCCATCAGTATGCTGCGAGTACGTGAAGCCTGGCGGTTGATGTCGGAGAAAAAAGAGTTCACCAAAGAAACCATACTGCGCGCCGCGGACGAGATCTATTTTGTGCCGGAAGGTACGCCGCTCAGCACGCAGTTGGTAAAGTTTCAGCGCAACAAAAAGAAAGTCGGCCTGGTCGTCAACGAGTATGGAGACATTCAGGGGCTGGTGACGGTTGAAGATATTCTGGAAGAGATTGTCGGCGATTTCACTACATCGATGTCGCCAACACTTGCCGAAGAGGTCACGCCGCAAAACGACGGTTCGGTGATTATCGATGGCACCGCCAACGTGCGGGAAATCAACAAAGCCTTTAACTGGCATCTACCGGAAGATGATGCCCGCACGGTTAATGGCGTCATTCTTGAGGCACTGGAAGAGATCCCTGTCGCAGGCACCCGCGTGCGTATTGGCGAGTACGATATAGATATTCTCGACGTACAGGACAATATGATTAAGCAGGTAAAAGTTTTTCCTGTGAAACCGCTGCGCGAGAGTGTGGCGGAGTAACGAAAACGGCCCTGCATTCGCATGCAGGGCCGTGAATTATTACGAAAACAGAAATTACGCTTTTGCTTTCGCTACAGTTACCATCGCCGCACGAATCGTACGACCATTCAGCGTATAACCCTTCTGCATAATGCCCAGTACGTTACCTGGCGCAACGTCATCAGATTCCACCATTGCGATAGCCTGATGCACATTCGGGTCCAGCGGCACGTTAGTTTCGGCGATCACTTCAACGCCAAACTTACGCACAACATCCAGCATCGACTTCAGCGTCAGCTCAATGCCTTCAACCATCGCAGACATATCCGGGTTAGCTTTATCAGCCACTTCCAGCGCACGATCCAGGCTATCAATCACCGGCAGCAATTCGTTGATGAATTTCTCCAGCGCGAATTTGTGGGCTTTTTCAATATCCAGTTCAGTACGACGACGCAGGTTTTCCATTTCGGCTTTTACACGCAAAATGCCGTCACGTTCACGGGTCTGGGCTTCAGCCAGCTGAGCTTCGAGATTCGCAATTTTTTCATCGCGCGGATCCACCTGCTCAGCAGAAGCGTCTGGCTCAACTGCCTCAATCTCTTCGTGCTGATCCATGATAATTTCTTCCGGGGCTTGCCCCTCAGGCGTTTTCTGTTCTTTACTACTCATGAATTTCTCCGCGTTTTTTTCGCATTCATCTCGCTAACTTCGCTTATTATGGGGATCAGTTTCAGGGTTTCAAGGGAAGCACTCACATTGTCATCAATCTTCGCAACAAGGACCTCGGAAAAATGAATAATCATTTCAAGTGTATTGGCATTGTGGGACACCCACGGCACCCTACTGCACTGACAACACATGAAATGCTCTACCGCTGGCTGTGCACAAAAGGTTACGAGGTCATCGTTGAGCAACAAATCGCTCACGAACTGCAACTGAAGAATGTGAAAACTGGCACGCTCGCGGAGATTGGGCAACTGGCTGATCTCGCGGTAGTCGTTGGTGGCGACGGTAATATGCTGGGCGCGGCGCGCACGCTCGCCCGTTACGATATTAAAGTTATTGGAATCAACCGTGGCAACCTGGGTTTCCTGACTGACCTTGACCCCGATAACGCCCAGCAACAATTAGCCGATGTGCTGGAAGGTCACTACATCAGCGAGAAACGTTTTTTGCTGGAAGCGCAAGTCTGTCAGCAAGATTGCCAAAAGCGCATCAGCACCGCGATAAATGAAGTGGTACTTCATCCAGGCAAAGTGGCGCATATGATAGAGTTCGAAGTGTATATCGACGAGATCTTTGCGTTTTCTCAGCGATCTGATGGGCTAATTATTTCGACGCCAACAGGCTCCACCGCCTATTCCCTCTCTGCGGGCGGTCCTATTCTGACCCCCTCTCTGGATGCGATTACCCTGGTGCCCATGTTCCCGCATACGTTGTCAGCACGACCACTGGTCATAAACAGCAGCAGCACGATCCGTCTGCGTTTTTCGCATCGCCGTAACGACCTGGAAATCAGTTGCGACAGCCAGATAGCACTGCCGATTCAGGAAGGTGAAGATGTCCTGATTCGTCGCTGTGATTACCATCTGAATCTGATTCATCCGAAAGATTACAGTTATTTCAATACATTAAGCACCAAGCTCGGCTGGTCAAAAAAATTATTCTAATTTTACGCCAGCCTCTTTACTGTATATAAAACCAGTTTATACTGTACACAATAACAGTAATGGTTTTTCATACAGGAAAACGACTATGTTGGCACAACTGACCATCAGCAACTTTGCTATCGTTCGTGAGCTTGAGATTGATTTTCATAGCGGCATGACCGTAATAACTGGCGAGACCGGCGCGGGTAAATCTATTGCAATAGATGCCCTCGGTCTTTGTCTCGGTGGTCGCGCTGAAGCCGACATGGTGCGTACCGGCGCTGCTCGCGCTGACCTGTGCGCCCGTTTTTCTCTGAAAGATACGCCAGCGGCCCTGCGCTGGCTGGAAGAAAACCAGCTTGAAGACGGGCATGAATGTTTGCTTCGTCGCGTGATCAGCAGCGATGGTCGCTCCCGTGGTTTCATCAACGGTACAGCTGTTCCTCTGTCACAACTGCGCGAACTGGGTCAGTTGCTGATTCAGATCCATGGTCAGCACGCTCATCAGTTACTCACCAAACCCGAGCACCAAAAGTTCCTGCTTGATGGCTATGCCAATGAAACCTCTCTACTCCAGGAAATGACCGCACGTTATCAGTTGTGGCATCAAAGCTGCCGTGACCTCGCGCATCATCAACAGTTAAGTCAGGAACGCGCTGCCCGTGCGGAACTGCTGCAATACCAATTAAAAGAACTTAACGAATTTAATCCGCAGCCCGGAGAGTTTGAGCAAATCGACGAAGAGTACAAACGTCTGGCGAACAGCGGTCAATTGCTGACCACCAGCCAGAATGCATTGGCATTAATGGCCGACGGTGAAGACGCAAACCTGCAAAGTCAGCTTTACACGGCTAAACAACTGGTGAGCGAATTGATTGGCATGGACAGCAAACTGTCCGGCGTACTTGATATGCTGGAAGAAGCTACCATCCAGATCGCTGAAGCCAGCGACGAACTGCGCCACTACTGCGATCGTCTGGATCTCGATCCCAACCGACTGTTTGAACTTGAACAGCGCATCTCAAAACAGATTTCGCTGGCACGTAAACATCACGTCAGCCCTGAGGCATTACCACAGTATTACCAGTCGCTACTGGAAGAACAGCAGCAACTGGACGATCAGGCCGACTCACAAGAAACGCTCGCGCTGGCGGTAACGAAACATCATCAGCAGGCACTGGAAACCGCGCGCGCATTACACCAACAACGCCAGCAATATGCAGAAGAACTTGCACAGCTGATCACCGACAGTATGCATGCGCTCTCAATGCCGCATGGGCAGTTTACGATCGATGTTAAATTTGACGAGCATCACCTGGGCGCTGACGGTGCCGATCGTATTGAGTTTCGGGTAACCACCAACCCAGGTCAGCCAATGCAGCCTATTGCCAAAGTCGCATCCGGTGGTGAATTGTCCCGCATCGCACTGGCAATCCAGGTCATCACGGCGCGTAAAATGGAAACCCCGGCACTGATTTTTGATGAAGTGGATGTAGGGATTAGCGGTCCAACAGCGGCAGTTGTCGGCAAACTGCTGCGTCAACTCGGCGAATCAACTCAGGTGATGTGTGTTACCCACCTGCCACAAGTCGCGGGATGTGGTCATCAACACTATTTTGTCAGCAAAGAAACCGATGGTGCGATGACAGAAACGCATATGCAATCTCTGGATAAAAAAGCGCGGTTACAAGAGCTGGCGCGCCTGCTTGGTGGCAGTGAAGTCACACGTAACACACTGGCGAATGCAAAAGAACTGCTTGCGGCGTAAACTTTTTTCCTGCTTCACGGTCAGAGTAAACAGCAAAACGCCGTAAGACCGGAAAGCAAAAGGTTTTAAAGTGATGAAAGGTCTATTATCATCGGCATATTACAGATGAGCCACGTACTGCTCGGGCCCGAAAAGGAATCAAATCACTATGCGCTGTAAAACGCTGACTGCTGCAGCAGCAGTACTATTGATGTTGACCGCAGGCTGTTCCACTCTGGAGCGAGTGGTTTACCGTCCTGACATCAACCAGGGGAACTATCTGACCGCTAACGACGTATCCAAAATACGTGTTGGCATGACGCAACAACAAGTTGCGTACGCATTGGGTACACCGCTGATGTCCGATCCATTTGGTACGAATACCTGGTTCTATGTCTTCCGCCAGCAACCAGGTCATGAAGGTGTAACGCAGCAAACGCTGACGCTAACCTTTAACAGTAGCGGTGTGTTGACCAATATTGATAACAAACCTGCGCTGAGTGGTAACTAATAATAAAGTTGCTCTCAAAGACGTTAAAAAAGGTGCTCAATGAGCACCTTTTTTCTGTCTGTTATTTATTCGCTGATTTTTCTGCTCGTTGCCTGCGAAGCTCTTTCGGATCGGCAATGAGAGGGCGATAAATCTCCACCCGATCGCCATCATGCACACTATCGCTTAGTTTTGCCGGACGGCTGTAAATGCCGACTTTGTTTTTAGTTAAATCGATATCGGTACGCAATTCCAGCAAGCCACTGGCGCGAATAGCTTCTTCAACCGTCGCGCCCTCCTGCAGCGTCACGCGCTGCAGGTACTGCTTCTCAGGTAGCGCATAAGCCACCTCAACGGCAATTTTACCTGGCACTGTAAACCTCTTTCGCACGAACCGTAAAAGCCTGGACCATATTAGACGCCAGCTCTTTAAACACGCGACCAAAGGCGAGCTCAATCAACTTATTGGTAAACTCAAAGTCGAGATGAAACTCGATACGACACGCCTCCTGGCTCAGCGGCGTAAACTTCCATCCACCAATCAATTTCTTGAACGGCCCATCCACCAGATTCATAAGAATACTTTGGTTACTGGTCAACTGGTTGCGGGTAGTAAACGTTTTGCTGATCCCAGCCTTAGAGACATCTACCGCCGCAGTCATCTGCCCAGGAGTGGACTCCAGAATCCGACTTCCGGTACAACCCGGCAAAAACTGAGGATAAGACTGAACGTCATTCACTAACTGATACATTTGCTCCGCGCTGTAGGGTACCAGTGCGGTCCGGCTAATCTGAGGCATAACAATTTCCATCAACAAAAATCCAACAAATAATATCATTTATCCTGCTGTAAAAAAAACGCTATCCCGGCGCTGGGTAACATCGGATTCATGCTAAGATAGAGCCTTGTCCCCCGCAGGATTGATATGGGGTGTTTTCGATTTCAGATTACCGATGATTCACGACGCTTATGACGAAGAAAAAAGCACATAAACCTGGTTCAGCGACCATCGCGCTTAACAAGCGCGCCCGTCACGAATACTTTATCGAAGAAGAGTTCGAAGCGGGACTTGCCCTGCAAGGCTGGGAAGTTAAATCCCTGCGCGCAGGAAAAGCCAATATCAGCGACAGCTACGTCCTTCTGCGTGACGGAGAGGCATTTCTGTTTGGCGCTAACATCACGCCAATGGCCGTGGCCTCCACGCATGTGGTGTGCGACCCTACCCGTACCCGCAAGTTACTTCTCAACCAGCGCGAACTGGACTCATTGTACGGTCGCGTCAATCGAGAAGGCTATACCGTAGTGGCGCTCTCCCTGTACTGGAAAAATGCCTGGTGCAAAGTGAAAATCGGCGTCGCCAAAGGTAAGAAACAGCACGATAAACGTTCAGATATCAAAGAGCGCGAATGGCAGGTGGATAAAGCGCGTATCATGAAAAACGCCCACCGTTAAACCTGCACTCCAATTATTGACCAGTTCCTCACCGCGCCTCCCTCTCCGGCGGCGCGAATGAACATCTTATTGGCTATCACATCCGACACAAATGTTGCCATCCCATTGCTTAATCGAATAAAAATCAGGCTACATGGGTGCTAAATCTTTAACGATAACGCCATTGAGGCTGGTCATGGCGCTCATAAATCTGGTATACTTACCTTTACACATTGGGGCTGATTCTGGATTCGACGGGATTTGCGAAACCCAAGGTGCATGCCGAGGGGCGGTTGGCCTCGTAAAAAGCCGCAAAAAATAGTCGCAAACGACGAAAACTACGCTTTAGCAGCTTAATAACCTGCTTAGAGCCCTCTCTCCCTAGCCTCCGCTCTTAGGACGGGGATCAAGAGAGGTCAAACCCAAAAGAGATCGCGTGGAAGCCCTGCCTGGGGTTGAAGCGTTAAAACTTAATCAGGCTAGTTTGTTAGTGGCGTGTCCGTCCGCAGCTGGCAAGCGAATGTAAAGACTGACTAAGCATGTAGTACCGAGGATGTAGGAATTTCGGACGCGGGTTCAACTCCCGCCAGCTCCACCAAATAAATCAAGGGGTTACGTAAAAGCGTAGCCCCTTTTTCTTTGGTAGTGGCGGCAAAATGGCGACAGACTTTTGCGTCCATCTTGCCTGTCGCCATCTTGAAATCATGCAAAGAGGTTTCACATGGAAGAACTTCACTTTGTTTACATCAATGCAAATGGTCGTATCGGAGTTCACTCAATACAGAGCATCAGTTATAGCAAAAATCATATACAGGGCATTTGTAAGAACACCGATCGAATAAAAACCTTCCGAAAAGACCGCATTCTTAAACAGTACGATTCACCAGAACAAGCCATTCAGGAATGCGCGTCATTCCTCCCCGAAAACTACTCACACCTCACTAAGCAGTCTGGTCCGAAAAAAAATACATTCGATGTGTGTTTCACCGGATTTAAGAAAGCAGATAAAGAAAGATTGGTTGATAAGGCGAATGAACAAGGATTAACGGTAAGAACCTCTGTAACCCAAAGCCTTCAGATGCTCTGTTGCGGTTACAATGCAGGCCCATCAAAAGTATCGGCAGCCAGGATGAAAGGCACAATCATCATAGATGAGCCTGGCTTTATACATTTTCTTGAAACGGGTGAGATCCCAGATGAATAAAAACCTGCCGTAGCAGGTTCTCTTTCTCAAAAATTCATATGCCCCTGACCACCTGGCAATGGATGTGGAGGAGCAGTAGCAATCAGTGCGGGTGTCACAATAAACCGGACCACTGTTTCATGGGTAACAAAAGTGCTCCCGCAGTTAATATTTTGGCACTGGCAGTAACGCTCTTTGGTGCTTTCAGTTACTTGAAAACTGCTCCTTGTGTGTGCCGCATGACCACACTTTGGACAATTCATCATATCCAGATCCCTACCTTTGCTATCAGAATCATTGTAATGATACACAAAATATCAATATTGAGAACACTTTATTCCATTTCAAGATCATCAATCTTCACTTCGAGTTCAATACTGGTCGTAAAACCATTATCCGGGCTGACGGTATGAGTCAGAGTCGTAATGGTCCATTCCGCATCATCTATCGGTTGTTTAAAGCCACTAACTTTCACTGGCATTTCCGTGTAAAGATCTGCCCGCCCTTCCGCCAGTTGTAGCGAGAATGACGCAACGCCGCGTTGCAGGCGTTCCCACTGCATTTTCGCTGCCCGTTCAGCGTTGCTCCGGTTGGCATAAGTGCGATTAAGTACCAGCACGTTTTCATCCGTACCCACCAGGTAATCGCCCTGCTTCGCTTCCGGCTCTTTCTTCTGCTTCTTAGTTCTGCGCTTACGCTTCACCGTGGTGCTTTCTTTCTTCGCAGGTTCGCGGGTATGCAACCAGCTGGCAATTACGCCCGTGTAGGCTCCGCGATCTGCCAGGGTAAATCGGTGACTGTCGCCGTCCTTGCGTGTGATAGTGATCACTGGCAGAGGTTTACCAGTGGCGCTTTTGCCCTGCCCCTGCCGGATGAATAACAGATTGCCATTTTTCACCGACGCGATGGCACCGTACTGTCGCGCCAGCCGCATCAGAAAACTGCCGTCACTCTCATTAGTCTGGTCTATATGCTCCACGGGCTTATCCGACAGGTCTTTACCCAGTGCCATCTTCAGCTTGTGCCGCGCGGCTATTTCCTTCACCACTTCCCCGACGGTGGTCTTATGCCACGATTTTTCACGGCGGGTATTCAGCGTTTCCCGAAAATCAGCACTTCGCGCCCGGATAGTCAGGCGGTCCGGTGCGCCAGTGTGTTCAATCTCGTCCACTGTGAATGCCCCTTTCGGGAAAAGCGGCTGCCCCTTCCAGCCCAGCGCCAGCGTAATAACCGCACCACGGCGCGGCAGCACGATTTTTCCGTCAGCGTCATCCAGCTCCAGATCAAGCTGGTCCGCTTCAAAGCCCCGGTTATCCGTCAGCGTCAAACTCATCAGGCGGTTATCCAGCACAGTGGTGATATCCCTGCCCTCAATACTGATGCTGAATGCGGGAGTTTTGTTGCCTTTGTTAAGCAGTTCAGAGCTGAAATTCACGACAGCAGCCCTCCCACCGTTTTACTGATATCGCTTAAGGCAGACGTTGCCGTGTCCTGCAGATTATTCAGTTGCGCACTGAGATCACCGAACATATCGGACAGGGATTCATCCACTCGTTTGAGCGACAGGGTGAACTCAATCCGGCGCGGCATACCGTCGCGGAAAAACTCCGTTTTAGTCTGATTCAGTCCCTCAATCACATACATGCCGTAAATCGTGCCGCTGCCTTCAATCAGGGGCCATGCTTTCCCCTGTTCTGCCATCTGCTCCAGTGCCAGCAACGACAGCCTGCCGCCTGTTATTTCCGGCATAAGAACACCGGAAAGCGTCAGCATGTCGTTTTCCGGTCCCAGAAACTGCGTGGACGGACGTCGGTTTACCCGACTGTTTGCCGCATGTCGCCAGCTGCGTTGATACTGCAGTTCCTGATACGGAACGGTGCGCAGCATAAACACGTACAATCCCAGCACCATCATCATGCGTCGTATCCCCCCTGATCGCTGTAGTTACTCCTGGCTATTGCCTTCAGCCTGCGTTCACGTTCATCAAGCTGGCGTGCCACCTCCCGCGCAATATCCTGCGCACTTTGTCCTGGCTGCGTCTGAATGATGATCTGCGTCGGTGCCTCAATCCGTTGAACGAGCGGCACAGTGGCTGCGCGACTCACAATTGCTTCTCCACCTTTCGCGGGAAGTGCCAAGGGGTGCAACGGTGGAAGCTCTGCTGGCGCGGCAGCAACGCCCATCATTCCGGCAACAACGGCAGCCAGTGCAGCTGTATTTCTCCGGCTGGTCACATTTGCCGGGCCGTTAACAATTTCCGGCCCGTTTTCACCGACGATGCCAAACTGCCCGCGCGGGATATACCCGCCGCTGTCATACATCCCCGCAAAGCCATATCCCCATGATGGAAAACCACCCGATGGCATCATCACTTTACCGTCTGCATTCACCGTCGCAGGTTGCTGACGCGTCACGCTTTCCGGCAGTTTTGCCTTTGCGGCCTCTTTACTGACAATGCCGAGCTTCTCCAGCAACCAGGAAACGCCGGATTTCAGGGAGTCCAGCGGATGCATGACCATATTCAGCCCTTCCGCCAGTGCCTCCCCGAATCGCCGCCCCATTGCCGCTGCGCTCTGCAGTTCGGCAGAGGTCGACTTAACGGGCGTCAGCAGATCAGTAAACCAGCCCCACAGCGCCTGCACTTTGTCGCCAATCCACTGGAACACGGGCTTAAGCGGTTCGAACGCTGCACTGATGGGACCTGCCGCCGCTTTGAATCCTTCCACCACGCCACCGAGAAATGCGGTGATGGGTTGCCAGTATTTCCAGACAACCAGCGCCACGCCCGCCAGTGCAGTAACCACAAGACCTATCGGACTGAGCAGAGCACCTAACAGACCAGATATGGCATACAGGGCAACGCGCAGCATCGCCAGTGGACCAGATGCCAGTACTCGCAGCACCGTGCCTGCGGCGGCCAGTCCACCGCGCAGTACCGCCAGAGGATTCATAAACATCACAGCAACAGCACGTAAACCGGATAATCCAGACCGCAAAAGTGCAACCGGCGCACCTGCTACAGTTTTCAGGACATTTCCCGTCAGTGATGCCGTGCGGCGCAAAGACGACAACGGCGCAGTAAGTAAACCTGCGGCGTTGCCCGATGAAGCAAGCCCGCGTCGCAGCAGTGCCAGTGGTGCGCCAGCCAGCCAGGACAACGCGCTGCTGGTTCGAGTTACTGCTGCCGTAACGGAAGATAACGTTTTGATACCCAACACAGAGAATCCCAGACGGATCACTGCCAGCGGCCCCAGCACTGCAGCCAGCGCCACCGCTAAGGTGCCGAGGCCGACGGTAACCGCAGCCACAACAGCCGATGCTTTCATCAGTGTGCCTGTCAGTTCCGGGTTAGCTTCCACCCAGCGACGCAACGCCCCCGTGACGCTTTTCACCGTGTACAGAATATCCATCAGCGGCTGGCGCAGCGTTTCGCCCAGGCTGCTGAAGGTGTTCTGCGCTCCGGTTTTGACCAGCAACCACTGCGCAGAAAGTGAATCCTTGTTAATGTCGGATTCTTTCTGCATGGAGCCAAGCGCATCATTGCCCGCTGTCAGTTTTAACTGACGCTGCAGTTCCGGCAGGTTGTTTGCCAGTTTCGCCGCGTCATCGCCAAACTCTTTACCAAACAACATAGTCATGGCAGACAGGCGCTTGTCCTGCGGCAGCGCGTTTACCTTCTCCAGCACGCGCTGGATGGTTCCCATCGCATCCTTCGTCATCTGCTTTTCAATCACTTCAGGATTGAGTTTCAGCAGATTCATCCCTTCAAAGAAACTCTTGCTTTGCATGGTGGCAATGGACAATTCACGCACCATCGCGTTTGCTGCACTGGCTGCAACCTCTGGCGCAGCGCCCAGTGTCAGGAAGGTGGAACCCAGCGCCGCCGCTTTACGATAATCCAGACGGTCAGCCACACCGCCCAGACGTTGCATCACATCAATGATGTCTGCCCCTTTCGACATGGCGTTATCATCCAGATAGTTCAGCGCATCACCGAGCTGTTCAATATTGCGGGTGGGGATTTTGTAGAGCTGGGCGATTTTCCCCAGACTTTCTGACAGTTCATCCGCTGGCAGCTCAAAGGCTGTTGCCGCCTTTGCTGCCGTACTGGCGAAGGCCAGCAGGTCACGTTTCTGATCTTCCCAGCTGTCGTCAGGGTTTGCGACGTTCATGCGCGCACCACCTTCAACCAGTGCAGCGAAGTCCACCGCACCGTTTTCCATCGGCAACTGTTCGCTGGCAGCCTTGATGGCATCCTGCATTTCATAAAAACGTGCAGTGCGGTTGCCATTATCGTCACGCAGACCATTGACCTGCTTTGCCACACCTTTCATGGCATCTTCCATGCTGGTATAGCTTTTTACTGCCGCCATCACTGGCGCACCCATTGCCAGCCCTGCAGCCGTGGTGGTGGCTCCGGCACCTGCAATACGATCACGCACCTCCAGCGAACGGGCATAACTGGCACGCGCTGCATTCATCCTGCGCTGAGCTTCCCCCAGCCGCTTCAGCCGCGCCTCCTGTTTCGAAAGTTCCTGGTTATAACGTGATGTTTCACGGGCTAAACGGGCAGTTGCTCCCGCATCGTCTTTCGCAGAAATTCCCGCCCGGTACAGTTCAGCACGCACAAGCGCCGTCTGCTGCTGCAGCTTTTTCTGGCGTTCTTCCAGGCGCTGAACAGCCAGCCGTTGACGGCCCAGAGCAACAACCTGACGTTGCGAAGGCGGCCCCATCGCTCCCAGTTCCTGACTGAGCAAATTTGCACGCTGGCGGGCATAGTTCAGCCTGTCGCCTAATTTCTGATTTTCTGCCTGCAGCTTTCGGAAGCTGTCCAGACTGCTCCCGGCCTGATCAAGCTGCTTTATTGCATCGCGGGATTTTTTGACAGCAGCAGCCAGTTCTCTTGAACTGGCCTGCGCAGATCGAAATGGGCGGGTGAGCTTGTCAACCGCATTAAGAATGACCTGCAGACGCAGGTTGTTATCACTCATCGTTGGCCCCGCTTCTCTGAATCGCTTTATACCGCCATTCCAGCACTTCGGTCAGCGGCATAACGTCAGTAACGGATGGCGGCCAGTGAAAGATGGTGGCGATATCAGCCACCAGATCGTCAACCGTCAGGCTGTCGGTAAACCGGCAAGCACCGACTTCTTCAACAAAAAAGTGACAACCTCAACCGACATGGCAGTGAGATCTGCCGGGTCCATCTCTGCAATTTCCTGTGCAGTCAGTGCCGGACTGGAGATGCGGGGGATCACGGTCATCATCGCGTTCACATCCATATCCATAATGGCCTGCAGGCGTGTACCGCGCAGCGCACCGGACTGCGGTTTACGCAGCACAATTTCGGTAATTTCTGTTTTACCGCGCTTGATAGGGGTATCCAGTTGAATGGTCTTTTCAGTCTGCTTATCGCTCATTTTGTTGTCCTGTAAATTGGGTTCTGGCGCGGAATCCCGCGCCGTTCAGATACATCAGAGGCCGAGGGCGTTGCGGTGCGCTTCCATCAGGTCCACACCGTCCACAATTTCCACCATGTTGATAAGGTCCACTTCATAGAGCACCTCACCATTGATGGTCAGCTTCGCGTAGCTGTTGGTACTGGTCACTTTGGTGGTGTTGCTTTCGCCCGTCTTCCACTCACCGGAATCCACTTCTTTGTGACGTCCACGCACCACAAGCTCCACGGCCTGCACTTCCCCGGTATCGTCACGCTGGATAGAGCCGGTAAAGCGCAACTGGATGCCATCCACCGTGGCTTTGCCCATCTGCTTAAACAGCAGCAGTTCAGTACCACCAATGGAAAATTCTGTGTCCAGCGCACTGTCATCAAGCCCCAGATCCACATCCACTGCCCCCGGCATTCCGCCGCCGCGATACTTCTCATATTTGCGGGTGAATTTCGGCAGCGTCAGAGACTCTACGATCCCCTGCCAGTTGTTCCCGTCGTTAAACAGGTTCAGATGTTTTAATTTGCGTGGTAAAGCCATGTTGTCCCCTTACGCGCTGACCTGGCTGGCAAAATTCACCAGGTACTGATCGGTGATGCGCTGACGCAGCATCAGATTTTCAAGTGGCGGCACTGGCGTGTAGTCATAGTCGATGGTGAGTTTTCCGGCTTTCAGCGTGTCTTTGTCGTTCACCGACTCGTCCAGCCAGCAATCACCACCAATGAGATACCCCTGACTGACCAGGCTGCGCATTTTGGCGCGGATTCCTTCGATAATGTCGCGGGCCAGCGACGGGTTCAGCGGTTTGTCCACCGCCCACATATGCGCTTCTGCCATCGTGTCCATCAGTACCTGCGCCGTGCGGGTGTAGTTTTCGAAGGCAAAGAGCGGGTCATCACTCAGGCAGCGGGAACCCCAGAAGCGGAAACCGTCTTTGCGGATAAGCGTGGTGACGTCGTTCTGGTTAAGCAGTCCCGCATCGGTTGCCGGGTCCTGCAGATCCCAGAACACATCTGCAGAAATTCCGGTGACACCGTTCACGCCCACGTTGGACAGGCTTTTGTGCCACCCGGTCTGCTCATCAATTTTGGCGCGCAGACCAAGCGCACGGGCGGTGGCATATGCCGTTGCTTCGGCATTCAGCACCGTGTCCCAGCCAGTAAAGTCAGGCCAGATCAGCATTCCTTCGCGCTGGCTGAAGTTTTCACGGTAAGTGATCGCCTCCTGTACCGTCTTGCAGCCATATGCTGACAGGTAGGCAAACCCACGCAGGCTTTGCGCCACACTCAGCAACTCAGTCGCAACGGCTTTGTTATCATGACCTGGCACGCCGAGAATGCGCGGTTTAACGCCGAGCTGTGTCTGAGCAGATAACAGGGCTTTCATGCCTGTTTTTTTTCCTTCAGCGGTCACTGCACCGATGATATTGGTCGTGGTTTCTTCTTCCGTTTCACCCTGCGGCACACGCACAACAACGGTCACGGGTTTTGCCTGGTCAGCGATGGCGTCCAGCGAACGGGCCAGCGTGCCGGACTCACCCGCTTTACCGCTGGCAGTCAGCACATCAGTGATCAGTACGGGTTTATTAAGAGGAAACATTTTTGCATCGGCATCATCGCCCGTGCAGACCATGCCCACGATGGCTGTGCTCACCGTGGTAATGGATCGGGTGCCTTCGTTGACTTCAACAACGCGCACCCCGTGGTGGTAATCCTGAGCCATAGTGGCGAACCTCCTGATTGGATTAGGCTTCGCCCTATGTTGAAGTGATTGTGCCTGACAAACAGCTAAGCGCAGTTGTACCATTATTCACACAAAATGACGGTATTTGTCTGCTTTCAGGGATAATCAAAATAAAGCTGATTCAGGGAGATTCATTGCTCTTATTTGCCGGAAATTTTCGATAAATGGTAGAAACGCCTACATCAAAAATCAGTGCAATACGCTGTCTTGATTCTCCGGCCTCGAGTAAACGCCCAATCTGTGCCCACTGTTCACTGGTCAACTTAGGACGGCGTCCACCTACTCTGCCTTTAACACGAGCTGCAGCCAGCCCTGCCCTGGTACGTTCAACTATCAGTTCGCGTTCCATTTCAGCCAGGGCACCCATGACATGAAAAAAGAAACGGCCCATTGGGGTACTGGTATCAATACTGTCAGTCAGGCTTCGAAAATTCACGCCACGCTGGCGCAACTCTTCTATCAGCGTAACAAGATGCCGCATACTGCGCCCCAACCTGTCCAGCTTCCAGACAACCAGCGTGTCTCCTGCCGATAGTGTCCTGAGCAGTTTTTTCAGCCCCGGTCTGTCGGACTTAGTGCCACTGATTTTGTCCTCAAAAATCCGCTCACATCCCGCGCAGTTCAGTGCATTACGTTGCAAATCGGTGTTCTGGTCATTTGTTGACACGCGTACATAGCCAATAAGCATGATCATCCCCCTGAATAAAAACCGGAGATGATGCCAGTTAGCCGTAATCTCTGCATTTTCTTAAACGTTGGTTTAGGAGAAGCGGCGAAAAGGGATGTGGGCACAGGAGATAATCAGATACCTGATATGGGAGCATTCGCTTCTGGTTCGGGATGGTTCAGGCTACCAGGTGGATATATTGTTCAGTTTGGCACTTTTTCAGGAAGCACGACCCGCTTTATCAGTGGACACTTCCCTATACCATTCCCTAATCAGCCGATGGTTTCAGTCAGTGTTATGTCTGATGCCGTTCAGTCAGACCCGTCGAATCCTGCCCCGCAGGTTTTGTCTGTAAATTTTGAACATATCAGTAATTCAGCGTGGCGTGTGGCAACCAGTGATATCTCACAGCAATACAGATTCAGTTATATTTCGATAGGACGGTAGAAATGCAGAAATATATTTTCAGTGCCGATAAAAATGCGTTTTTCCCTGTGGAGCTTAAAATCGCTTATCAGGAATCCGGCGAATGGCCCGATGATGGAATCGAAATTGACGACACTGTTGCCGCCGAATTTATGAAGGAAGCACCAGAAGGAAAATACAGATGTGTCATCGACGGAATGCCAGCATGGATTGATATTCCACCGCCAACTCATGAGGAACAAATTGCCGCAGCCGAACTGGAAAAGCAGCAATTGATTAATCAGGTCAACGAATACATAAACAGTAAGCAATGGCCTGGTAAAGCGGCGATTGGTCGTCTGAAAGGAGAGGAACTGGCGCAATATAATTCGTGGCTGGATTATCTGGACGCACTGGAACTGGTCGATACTTCCGGTGCGCCAGATATTGAATGGCCTACGCCTCCGGGGGAATAGGCCAGTTAACATGCTCAGGGTCAGTTGTCACATCAACCGACTTAACTTGATTTTTATAAGCCAGCCACGCCGACAATTTAGCCCTGTTGGCGTCGCTGATTTCACCCAGCATCAATTCTGTACGCCAGTCGAGCATTACGGTATCAGCATAATTCAGCAATCGTTGGCGCTCATTTTCTGCGGCTGCAATTACTTGTTCTTGCGTAGGTTGCGGCACACGGGTAGCGGGTACGCCGCCATCGTTAAATAACTCCCGGCCTGAGTAAATTTCACTAAGAAGTATTCTCCAGACCTCTTCACTGATCTCAATACTGTCATCAGTCTTTTGTTCGGGAAACCCATTAATTGAAGGTGAATAATATTTCATGCTGCAACTCCTCCAATCGTTAAAAGATATACCGGTCCCTCAGACCATGTTTGCCATGCTGAAGAAATGATGCAACCCGATTTTGTGACTGATGAAATATTCATTGACTCTGTGGTACCACCCGTTGTTGAAGTCGACCCTACGGTCGAGCCAAGAATTGGTATCGGTGCATTATCATAGGCAGTTGGGAATGTAACAGTAAGGTTATACCCGTTATTATTTGCAGGCATTGTCGCCTTGATGGCATGTATCATCAGGAATCGCTTGCTACCACCGGACAGAAATGGAATCTTAGCAGTAATAAAGTCTGTACCAGATTCCACCTGTACTAATCCGGCAGTCACTAAATCACTCAGACCAAAGTTTATCAATGCTCCGGCTATAGTTGACGCTCCAGTGCCTCCTCTTGATGCTGGCAGAATGTCGTATTTTCCCGTTTCTCCTATTCCAAGGTATGCGAGAAGACCAGCAACATCCTTTCCACTCAAATTAGTCAGCGTATTGTCCAGCGGTTGTTTACCTGCCAGCGCATTAAGCATTGTCGTGGCAAAGTTCGGGTCATTCCCCAGCGCCGCTGCCAGTTCGTTCAATGTATCCAGTGCCGCAGGTGCAGACCCCACCATTGCTGCAATCGCCGATTTCACAAAAGCTGTAGTGGCAATCTGTGTATTGTTGACCGACTGTGCCGCAGTAGGTGCTGTTGGCGTTCCGGTGAGTGCCGGACTCGACAGCGGCGCTTTTTGTGCCAGCGCATTGTTAATGGTGGTACTGAAATTCGGATCATTGTTAATGGCTGCGGCTATTTCTTTCAGCGTGTCCAGCGTGGCTGGCGCATCATTAATAAGGGCCGTGAGTGCCGCCTGAACAAACGCGGTGGTCGCAAGCTGCGTGGTATTATTCCCCGCCGCTGGCGTTGGCGCTTTGGGTGTCCCGGTAAACGTCGGACTTTCTTTGGGTGCATACTGTGAATGCGGGTCCGGTGCGGCAAGATGTTTTGCCATCTGATCATCCGCGTACACCTTCAGCTCCAGTGCCTTGTCATCCACATACTTGCGGGTTGCCAGCACTACAGCAGGGTCGATTTTCAGGGTGATATTGTCCGTGCTGCTGGTAATCAGCACCATGCGCACGGTCTGAGTGCGCCCGCTACCTTCAGCCAGTTGCGGCTTATAGCTTTCCGGGCAGTTTCCCACGGCAATCAATGCCCCGGACTCATCAAACAGGCCCACTTCACGTATCCACCAACCGCCCTCGTTTTCAGGGATCACCTGTTCAGCAATAATCTGGCTGCTGTTCTGTGGGTCGATATAGAGCATATTCAGCGCAGCCCGACGTTTCTCATTTACCAGTGCACTCTGCTTTGCGTCCGGCGTCGGCAATGTTCCGCCACCATCGCCCACCGCCATATGGGTAATTTTTAGCGGCACACCGAGCGCGGCGGCGCTGGCAAGTTTCGCCGCGCCAATATCCGTCAGCAGGGTATAAAATTTTGTGCTCATGGATTCACTCTCATTGTGTCAATAACATGGACCGCCCCGCCTTCATGCGCGGTGCCGCCAGAAATAATTGTTTCGTTGATATACGGATAGATCGTGATTTCTTCGCCAAGATAGCTGGCGGCTCCCACCCAATGCGGGCCGCTGGTCTGCAGATTGATGGACATGCCGATCATGTGGCGGCTACATGGTTTGGCATCGCTTATCAGTCGCTCAAGTTCCAGATAGGTATCTTCAGTGATGCCCTGGTCCTGCACGCCGATATCCAGGCGAAACGTGCCCGGAGCCTCTCCGGTCTGCCACCACTCAATAATGCGGATCAGGAATCCGAACGGTTCCACCACCCGCCGCACGGCACTGGTGGTTCCTTTATGCTGATGAATATAAAAAGCATCCTTCACTACCTGGCGTTTGACGCTTTCTGTCCAGCCCTCGTCCCAGCGATCCACAGAGAACGCCCAGGCGAGATAAGGCAGGAAACTGACCGGACAGGTTGCCGGATTCCACAAGTCACGCAGCGGCACCTGCAGATCAGAAATCCCGCTGCAGGTTTGCGCCAGTCGGCGCTCCAGTGGTGTTGAACCCGGTGGCAGCAGACTATTCATCCGTTCCTCCGTTGGTTACGCTCCACTGCGTACATGATGCCGCCTGCGTTTTGTTCAGGACCACATCCGCCAGAGGAGAAGCCAGCTCCACACGCTGCACACCCTCAACATGCAGGGCGGCAAAGATGGCGCTACGGCGAATATCCCGACCAAGACGCGTCTGACTGGCGATGTACTTCTGCAGGCTGGCTTTTGCCGCTGCCATTACCGGCTCTGCTTCCGGTCCCGGATAGAGAAAAATGGTGGCTTCCACGCGATACGGGATGATTTCTGCGCTGCGAACCGTAAGACGGTCAGCCACCGGGCGGACGTTCTCACTGTTCAGAGCTTTTTCCACCACGTCCAGCAGGTCTTTTTCTGCAGTTCCATCGCCTTCGCGGCTAAGGACAGTCAGCACCACCTCTGCAGGTGCCGGGCTGGTTGCACTGGCATCCGCCACCCGACCGTCGGCGCTTCGGGCATGAAATTCATAAGCTGCAGTTGGCCCCGCAACTGAAAGCCCTTCAAAAGCTGCAGGCACACGCAGGCGTAACGCTTCATCGCTTTCCATCACTGCTGCAACGGGCGGCACAGCGTCATTATCAGCAGGCGTCACCGTCAGGCGTTTCACGTTGTAGTTGGCAGCGATCTGGTCAAGATCGCCGCCCATCGCGTAAGCCACCATCACAGCCTGCGCGGCTTCGTTAATGCGCTGGCGCAGAAGCAACTCACGGTAAGCGTTCTCCTGCAGCAATTTGGTGACGGGTTCAGATTCCAGTTCCAGCGTGCGGATCACTGCTTCCTGCTCATCTTTCGGATGAAGCGCCACAAATTCTGCCTTTCGTTCGGCAAGCAGCGTCTCAAAGTCCGGCACATCCACAATCTGCGGCGCAGGTAACTGCGAAAGGTCAATCACTGCCATTCTCTGCTCCTGTTGATACGGAAAGGGAAACAGGCACACCGTTATTACGCCGCCCGCTCAGCTCCACCACCATTGAACCGTCAAAATGGCTGTTGATGGTGATGGAATCCAGCGTCAGCCGTGGCTCCCAGCGACTCAGCGCCACATACACTGCCGACATGACCTGCAGGCGTAACGCCGGATTTTGTGGCTGGTCTATCAGTGCCGACAGCAGGGAACCATATTCACGGCGAGCAATGCGGCTACCCTGCGGCGTCAGCAGAATGTCCCGCACCGACTGGCGCAGATGGTCAATATCAGTAATGGCTTTGCCGCTGGTATTGTTCATCCCGCTATAAAGCGTCATACCGGGCCTCCGGTTGTGTCACCGCCTTTCAGAACGCCAGTATGCTGATGCGCATCAACCACGATCCCGTTAGAACTCATCGCTCCGCCGCCCTGGGTAACGCCACCATTGATCACCACTTCGCTGTTAATACGCGTGCGGTCAGCCTCCAGCACAAACTCACTGGTTTTCAGGGTGATGTTGTTGGCAGCCTCAATGACCATGGATTTGATGCCCCTGACATACCAGCGCCCGGTGGCGGGTTCGTATTCAAACCAGCCACCGTCAGGATGTTCTGTCACGCAGGCGTCCGCCGACGTCGACGGTGGTGCGAACTGATTCGAATAGACAGCGGGCAGCGCAAAGGCAGTCTCCAGATTGCCGCCCAGACTCAGCAGCACCACCTGCTCACCTTCCGATGGTTTCCACCATGTGCGGGCATTACCCGCGCGCAGCGTCAGCCAGTTAATCCAGTTGGTTTCAAGGTCGCCCGTTTTCACCCGGCAAAGCCAGTTTTCCCGGTCCACTTCGGTGACTACACCAGTGCGGATCAGGTTGGTGATAAGGCGCATGATTTCGGTTAATTGTGCGTTCATAGGGAAAGGTTGCCATCACGGGAAGAAAGGCGGCAGTGCTGCAACTTGTATCAGTGCTGATACAAAGATCACCCCGCCAGCCATTGCAGAATCATGTCGCGGGTCATTGCCTCAACATCATCATTTACACCCAGCAGGCGGCGCTCTGCGTAACGGACCTCCGGTCCTTTGCGACTGACGCGATCACGCAGGCCGTAGTGATGAACGCGGGCAATGCGCTGCACCTTGCCTTCAAACTGCACGCTGGCAGAGTCGGCGCTGGCGGCAGTTTTCAGGTATTTTGTGGTGCACAGCTTCGCAAACATCTGACGTTTGATGCGGCCTTTTTTACTGCGTGCTGTTACCCGTCGCGGTTCATAGCTGCTGCCGTCAGGGTTGCGCTGCATCCTGATATTCTGCTGCTGTGTCCGGCGCAGTTCCTGCGCCAGCTGACGCATCATGCGGCTTCTTGCAGCTGGCTCCAGATTCGCCAGCAAGGCACTCAGCCAGTCGTCCACCTTCTGCAATTCAGCCACGTTTCACCGTCCACATTTCTTCAGGTTCATCGGGTTCCGCTACCGCTTCAACGTTCGACACACTGCCGTCAGTGCTGACCAGCACACGCTCCGTCAGTTGCAGGTTAAGGCTGATATCACAGACATCGTTGCGCAGAATATCCACCTCAAAGGTGAATAGCTTTTCCCGTAACGCCGGGTTATTGATGGCATCGGGCTGGTTATCCCGCAGCCACAGCAAAACCGGGGCCATCAGCAGATTCTGGTCGCCGCTGAAATCCTCAATCACCACGTTCAGGGTGTAGCGGTACTCCCATGACATGGAGTTGGCCCCCGTGGCAACCAGCGAACCGTTATCCACAAACAGATGCAGTTTGTCCGGGTTATTACGGACATAAGGCACTGCTTTATTGAGGGCGTGGCGCAGGGATTGTGGTTTGTTCACTGTTTCGCTCCTGACATGCAATAATCATGTCCACTTTGTCTGCACAGACCGCCCAGGCGGCCTCCGTTTCATCCAGCAACGCGTTCAGATCACCGTTAGTGCGCGGCGCTGCCTGATCCAGTCGACACGGCGTTACCCGCGGACAACCACTGACGGTAAGCTGCACCTCCGGTAAATGCCGGACGTTTCCGCAGCCGGATAATGTCAGCAGGCAAAGGAGTATCAGCCCAGCGGCGTAAATCCTCGTTCTCACGTTTCAGTTCCTCAATCCGGCGTTGTCGTTGTCTCAGCAGTGCAATGGTCTGTTCTGCTTCGGCATAGAGCCGCGCCTGCTCTCGGTTATTGGTTTCAGTCAGAATGGACAGGCTGATAAGCTGGCTGTTGCTCTTTGCCAGCGCCTGGCTTTTGCTCTGCAGTTCGTCTGCCTGCGTGCTGATGGTCTGGCTGGCATCAGCCAGCCGCCACCTCTGCCAGCCCAGCGTCGCCAGTAATAACGCCAGCACAACCAGCAGCAACCGGTTCATGCGGCTACCTGTTGCGCCATCTGGTTACGTGTGATCCAGAAGGCAATAACGGTCAGCAGATAAAAGACCAGGGTAATGGCCCACCCCGTCCAGGCGAGACTTACGATAATCAGCAATCGCATCACCCAGCTGATAAATACGTTTTCTTTTCGGGTAATGCTCTTCAGCAAAGATGCCCTCAACTCCTGCCAGAGCGGGCCGTTCTTAATTAACGCAGCCAGTGCTACCGGAATTACTGCCCATGTCAGCAGACAGGCTACCCAAACGCCGGATGCTGCCAGTACCGGAAAAATCCCCTGCGGATACATCATTGTTGCGATCAACAGCCCCATCCATAACATCAGAAACAGCCCGCTGATTAATTTCTTTTTCATTTCAGTTTGCTCCCTGTAAGCACCAGGCCATCTCCCGCGCTCGGCGGTTATCCAGCCCCTGATTAAACACACCTTTTACATACACCCAGCGCGGCAACTGTCGGCACGCATCCGCCCAGCGCCGCTGATTGAGCAATTTCACCAGTGTGGAACTGCAGGCATTGCCCGTTCCCACGTTGAAGGCAAACGACACCACCGCGTCATACACCTTCTGCGGCGGCTGTTGCTTCACACACCTTTCCAGCGCCCGCTCCACACGCAGCACGTTGGAGATCAGCCCTTCCGCTGCCTGTCGTTCCGTAATGGTTTTGCCGGGAATGACGCCCGATGTATTACCAATGCCGTCGGTCCAGACACCCGCGCTGCACTGATACGGCTGCAGACGACAGCCTTCGTAATCGGCAATCAGTTTCAGCCCCTCCACGGAGGTGTGAAGCTGCTGAAAACCCGGCAGCGTGGCAGCAATAGCCAGCACGGTCCCGACAAGGCAGCGTTTAACGATTGATGGATTCATAGTCCTCCCGCGAGATCTGCCCGTCGCGCAGAAGCTGGTAGGCTTTGTGTTTGTAGTACCAGTTGATAGCCAGCATCAGCACACCAATCATCAGGCCGCCCAGCGTTGAGGCATCCTTGATGGACAAATCGCCCAGCCAGGCCAGCACGACGGCGATGCAATACGTGATAAAGGCGCTGATTCGCTCAAGCGTCATAATTCAGTCCCATAGCTGGACGGTCTGCACAGTGGTGGTGGTCGGAATGTCCGGCAGCTCCACCTGCAGCCCGTGAGGTAAAAAGGGGCCGTATTCGGCAAGCCCCGGATTTGCCTTCAGTACCTGCTCCGTGACACCCTGCGTGCGCCCGTAATGACGCCAGCAAAGCGCGTCCACCGTGTCATACTGATGCGCACGCACTTTCATCAGATAAGCTCCACTGTGCAGTGCGGCGCATCCTGCACCCGGCTGATGGCCCAGCGGGCGTCACGCCACAAATCACCGCTTGCTTCCGCCAGTTCCTCGCCCCGCTTCACACCGGACGCCGTGGCGTCATAGTCCTGGTAACGTTCGTTGAGCATGGCGCGTGCCCAGCAGTAAACCGCGTTGAAATAGTGCTGAATGCGCTCACTTTTGCCGTCCAGCTGTTCCGCCGGAACCTCTGCCAGCGAGGCATACCCCAGCATCTGCTGGCGTCTGCGAAACTCATACAGCTCTGCGTTGACCTCCGAAATTGCCGACAGCGCAACCTGCTTTAAACGCGGCTGCGTCACCGTGCCGTCAGTGCGCATCACGCTGCGAAACTCCGACAGGTCCACATCAGGCCAGAACGGCGTATTCCTGATGATTTCCGCCTGTTCCGGTGCCTGTTCTGGCGCAACAAACTTCATGCTGCTTTCTCCTGAAATAGAGGGCGGTGGACGGGGTTTTGATGTGGCAGTGCCTTTCGCCACCCCGTGCCGCCCGTGCGCGGGGGCACGTTCTGTCAGCGGCTGTCATTGCGCAGTCTGCGCTCCAGCTGCTGTTTGTCTTTTTTCACGCCACAGCGGGGATCGAGCTGTAACGCATGGTTGAGATGATTAAGGGCGGAAGCCGGGTTGCTTTCACTCAGGACAGCGCCAATCGCTTTATGCAGACGCGCCCGTGACTGGTCCGGCATATCCAGACCGTCTGTCAGCTCCAGCGTCTGCAGCAACAGATCGGCATCAAAGCCGGTGGCGGCAAGCATTGCGCTCTGCGCCGCGTCTGCCATTTCCTCTGCCAGCACGGTCTGCACGTTGCGGTTACCCAGCGGCATCACCCAGCCATGACGCAGGGCATGACGCCCGATCTCCAGCGCCCCGGCATAATCTCCGGCATCAATGCGCCACAGCATCACGTACATCAGCACGTCATCCTGTTGAGCGCCTCCGGCAGCCAGGACGCCCTCCGCCCAGGCGGCATATTTCGGCAGCAGCTCCACCTTGATTTCCGCTTTTTTCACCGTGGACTGAACGCTCTTGAGACGGCGGCGGTCTTCCGCCAGTTGCAGCAGCATCAGGTCATAGCCCGACGCGTGGCGAACGCTGCCGCCCTCGCGGGCGGCCTGTTCAGCCTGAACGCGCAGGCGATGCTGCCGTGCGGGACTCAGGCTCATGGGTTACGCTCCGGTTTCGGCTGCAGCGGCGCTGAAATCGCCAATCTGGATGTTTTCCACCAGTGCGGCGCAGCGGTAGTCCTCAACCACATAGGCTTCGTTAACGGATTCAAAATTTTCAATCCGGTCACGTTTCGGGTTGTCGATAACTGAACGGCGGCGGGTGTCTTCCTGCCAGTAGATGGACAGGTTATCCAGACGGGTGATCAGCAGCGCATTCGGCGGGAAGAACGGCGCACGCACGGCCTGCAGGCCACCCATGCGTTTCTGACTGATGATCATATCGGCAGCCAGTTTTTCACTGTTTTCCTGCTCTTTGTTGACCAGCGGGAAATACTTGTCAGACAGCAGTTCACGACCGCAAATCACCACCAGATCGTCATCGTCCTGGTAGACCACATCGATAAGCTCATTGACGGCATCCATCACTACGGCGTCCAGGTTGGCATATTCGCCACCTTTCCCGACTTTCACCGCGCCCGGAGTGGTTTCACCGCCCGTGGTGGTGCTGCCCATGACGTGATCCGGTGCATCCTCACGGATTTTCTGCAGCCAGCCTTTGTTAACATCCTGCAGCAGCGGGTTTTCACTACGGTTGGAGGTTTTCGCACGCTTCACGCCGTTAAAGCCGATCATGATGCGGTCCAGTGCCTGACGTTTCACGATGGCGTCACGGATGCGCACTTGGAAATCCTGAAACTTCGCCCACAGGTCCAGCTTCGCGTAGGTCAGCACCGTGTCAAAGTTGGTCTGCTCGCATTTATATTCCGCATCAACCATCAGCGTCGGATCGACAGGCTCACGCTCTTTCGCGGTGGTGTCAGTGGTTCCGGCAATGGTGCTGCCAACACCCAGCCCCAGCAACTGACCAGACTGCTCAGTCACTGGCGTGACGTTAATCAGCGTCAGGAAAGCGGCGGACTGCTGGATCTGGTCTTCCAGCGTCTGCTGTACAGACGGCTCTACAGTGAACTTGCTGGACAGTTCTTCAACTGCCACACCGTTCAGACGCGCCAGCTGCTGCAGGTAAGCGTTAAAAGCAAAGCGGGTATTCTTCTTCATCGGGTTTTGTGCTCCATCAGCAATTGGTCAGAGTGTCAGCGGGGGCGTTACCGCCTGTTGCACGCTGGCGGTAGTCCTGGCGGCTGTCTTCATGACTCAGCTTATTCACCAGTTCATTAAAGGCGGTTTGCTGCTTCTGCAGAGCAGACTCCAGTTCAGACAGGCGTTCTTCCTGCTCAGACAGAGATTTTTCGGTTCGCGCGCTCAGGTTTTGCTGCTCAGTGGCGACCAGTTCCACGGCCTTATGCACATCAGAGAACCGGGCGTCATCGGACTGCTCTTTTTTGGTGAACAGCGCCGTGACGCGGGAAAACAGGGACGGTTTGTCGTCCTGGACTTCCTCCAGTTCGATCACCGTTTCCTCTGCAGCGGTAAAGAGATTGGCAGGATTCTGCTTGCGGTTTGCCAGCGGGTTATGGGCTGCACTGGCGCTGAATGTCAGCATTTCAGTGCCCAGACTGGCAGGGTCATCAGTGGCAGCCAGGCCGACCAGGTAGGCTTTGCCCGTATCAGCGAACTTCGGGCTGACTTCCATAGAGGTGAATAATTTCTGGCCTTTTTTCACCAGTTCCACCAGGGACTCCGTTGGCTCAACGTCGGCATACAGCGCCATCTTGCCTGCCAGCGGACCTTCCGTGATTTCCTCAGCAAACAGCGCCGTCACCTTGCCGTAGCGGTTAAAGGTGCTGTCCGGCAGATAAGACTTGATGTGCTCAAGGTTAATCAGCGCGGTATACACCGCCGGGTTGTAGCTGGCTGCCATCTGTTCCAGCCATTCACGCTGGATTTCGCGTCCGTCGGTGGTGGCACCTTCCACCCCGATGCGAAAACGCTTTGCTTTCACTGTCATGAGCCGTGCTCCGTTAAAAAAAACTTACTGGAGCCTTATGGTTGCGGTGATGGGGGTAGTGAAACAATGCGCGGTATTTGTACCGACAACCACACAAACCGCAGGCGGGGAAAGCCTTCATTCAAGGCTGTAGGTTTGTGCCATGAACACCACACTGACACCCGCAGATCTCGATCCCCGTCGGCAGGCCATGCTGCTGTACTTTCAGGGATACCGCGTAGCCCGCATTGCTGAAATGCTGGGCGAGAAAGTTGCAACCGTTCACAGCTGGAAAAAACGCGACAAGTGGGGTGACTATGGGCCGCTGGATCAGATGCAGCTCACCACCGCCGCACGCTACTGCCAGCTCATTATGAAGGAGCACAAAGAAGGGAAAGATTTCAAAGAGATTGACCTGCTGGCGCGCCAGTCGGAGCGCCACGCGCGGATCGGCAAGTTTAACAATGGCGGCAACGAAGCCGACTTAAACCCTAACGTCGCCAACCGCAACAAAGGCCCGCGCCGTCAGCCGGAAAAGAATGTTTTCACCGATGAACAGATTGAGAAACTGGAAGAAATCTTCCATTCCTCTATGTTCAACTACCAGCGCCACTGGTGGGAAGCCGGAAAAACCAACCGCATCCGCAACCTGCTGAAGTCACGCCAGATCGGCGCGACCTTTTACTTTGCCCGTGAAGCCCTGATTGACGCCCTTCTGACCGGACGTAACCAGATTTTCCTTTCCGCCAGTAAGGCACAGGCCCACGTCTTTAAACAGTACATCATCGACTTCGCCAAAGAAGTGGAGGTGGAGCTGAAAGGCGATCCGATGGTGCTTCCCAACGGGGCCACACTGTATTTCCTCGGCACCAATGCCCGCACGGCCCAGAGTTACCACGGCAACCTGTATCTGGATGAATATTTCTGGATACCGAAATTCCAGGAGCTGCGCAAAGTGGCTTCCGGTATGGCTATTCACAAAAAATGGCGACAAACCTATTTTTCCACGCCATCCAGCCTTACCCACAGTGCTTATCCGTTCTGGTCCGGTGCGCTGTTCAACCGTGGCCGCAACAAAGCCGACAAGGTGGACATTGACCTGTCACACAACAATCTGGCCCCCGGCCTGCTGTGTGCAGACGGGCAATACCGCCAGATAGTCACCGTGGAAGATGCAGTGCGCGGCGGATGTAACCTTTTCGACCTCGATCAGTTGCGCATGGAGTACAGCCCGGGCGAATACCAGAACCTGCTGATGTGCGAGTTTGTGGACGATCTCGCGTCCGTGTTCCCGCTCAGCGAGCTGCAGGCGTGCATGGTGGACAGCTGGGAAGTCTGGACCGACTTTCATGCACTGGCCCTTCGCCCGTTTGGCTGGCGCGAAGTGTGGATCGGTTATGACCCGGCAAAAGGTACGCAGAACGGCGACAGCGCCGGATGCGTGGTGGTGGCACCGCCAGCCGTGCCGGGCGGTAAGTTCCGCATTCTTGAGCGTCACCAGTGGCGCGGGATGGACTTCCGCGCCCAGGCGGACGCCATCAAAAAATTGACCGAACAGTACAACGTGACCTATATCGGCATCGACTCGACCGGCGTCGGTCACGGGGTTTATGAGAACGTGAAAGCGTTCTTTCCTGCCGTCCGGGAGTTTGTCTACAACCCCAATGTTAAAAACGCCCTGGTACTCAAGGCCTACGACATTATCAGCCACCGCCGTCTGGAGTTTGACGCCGGGCACACCGACATTGCGCAGTCATTTATGGCAATCCGTCGCGCCACCACCGCCAGCGGCAACCGCCCGACCTATGAAGCCAGCCGCAGCGAAGAAGCCAGCCACGCCGATCTGGCCTGGGCAACGATGCACGCACTGTTTAATGAACCGCTGCAGGGCGAGTCCGCCAATACAAGCAATATTGTGGAGATTTTTTGATGCCCCCAATCCCAACTAACCTCATGACTATCGCGGGACTTCCGGTGGATAGCTCTTTCTTTGCTTACCAGTATGAGTGGAACACTGGCCCAAAGAGTAGAAACCGTGTACTCACAAAAATGCGCCAGGCAGGCGCGGATTTCTTTTTTTCCTATGAAGCCCTGAACGATGCACTGCATACCGGGCGTAACCAGATTTTCCTCTGCTGCAGCACAGCATCTGCGCAGGCAATCAAAGCCTATGTGTCAGCATTCTTAAGCCAGGCCGCAGCTTATACGCACACTGGAAAAATAAAATCAGGCAAAAGTCATCTGGAGCTTCCGAATGGTGCGGTCATTTATTTTTTCGACCTCAAGTGCCACGCCACCGCACTCAGTGGAAATGTCTACGTGTCAGAGTATGCCTGGTCTGAATCACCGAGAAATATGATTGCCCTGGCTAAAGGGATTTCTATGCACGCACGCCACCACGCCACCTACTACACCACTCCCAGCCCTAACCCGGAGGCATGGCAGGAATTTAAAAAGTTAAGCAAAAACAACAGTGTAACCAGCATGGTGTTTACCGCTGATGACGCAGCAGCATCAGGAGCAATGTTGTTTACTGATAACTGGCTGAACGATATGAAAAAAGAATTATCAGCAGAGGACTGGAAAATGCTGTTTATGTGCGAATGGCCTCTCGCAAACGAGGAGCTGGCAGAATGAGCAAACGTAAAAACACCAAGCAGGTAACAGTTGATCACAACACAAAACCAGGCAACAGCCCAACGGCTGAGGCTTTCAGCTTTGGTGATCCCATTCCTGTACTGGACCGCCGCGAGCTGCTGGACTATGTGGAATGCGTGCAGATGGATCGCTGGTATGAGCCGCCCGTCAGCTTTGACGGACTGGCGCGTACCTTCCGCGCCGCCGTGCACCACAGCTCCCCGATCAGTGTTAAGCGTGACATTATCAGCAGTACCTATATTCCACATCGCCTTCTCAGCCAGCAGGCATTTACCCGTTTTGTGCAGGACTATCTGGTTTTTGGTAACGCCTACCTGGAGAAGCGCACGAACCGTTTCGGTGAAGTTATTTCGCTGGAGCCTGCACTGGCAAAATACACCCGGCGCGGGCTTGACCTTGAAACATACTGGTTTGTGCAATACAGCCTGACGACACAGCCGTATCAGTTCACAAAAGGTAACGTCTTCCACCTGATGGAGCCGGATATCAACCAGGAGATTTATGGTCTGCCGGGTTACCTTTCTGCCATTCCGTCAGCTCTGCTCAACGAGTCCGCCACGTTGTTCCGTCGTAAGTATTACATTAACGGCAGCCATGCAGGCTTCATCATGTACATGACCGACGCCGCGCAGAACCAGGAGGACGTGAACAACATCCGCAAGGCAATGAAAAGTGCTAAAGGACCCGGCAACTTTCGCAACCTGTTTATGTACTCGCCTAACGGCAAAAAAGATGGCATTCAGATTATCCCGTTGTCGGAAGTTGCGGCGAAGGATGAATTTCTGAACATCAAGAACGTCAGCCGCGATGACATGATGGCGGCTCATCGCGTACCACCACAAATGATGGGCATCATTCCCAACAACACTGGCGGCTTTGGTGATGTGGAAAAAGCGAGCCGTGTCTTCGTTCGCAATGAACTGATGCCACTGCAAAAGCGACTGCAGGAGCTGAACGACTGGCTGGGTGAAGAAGTGATCCGTTTCGAAGCCTATGACTTAGGACTTAAGGGCAAACGAGGCTGACATACTCATAACATCAATAACTGACCAACTCTCACAACGCCTCAGCAGCATTCTGCGGGGCGTTTCTTTTTGCCCTTACATCTCTCCCCCAACACCAAATGAGGCCGCCAGCGGGCCAAAGGCTGCGCCGGATTTTAGCCATTTCCCCCCGTTGCGCGCGCTCGTATCCCCGCCACGCCTGCCCGCTTTATGTAGTGGTTTTCATGCACCTGCATGATCTACGCAAAAGCCCGCCAGTTCTGGCGGGCCTTAGCAAAAACGATCCTCAAACGATCATGCGATCTCATGCGGCATAGACATGCACTACAGAGCTAACGCCTCGCAAGGGCTCGTTGTTCAACCTTGCTGACGCCAGAAGCAAGTTCAGACGCCAGCAACGTTTCTTAATGCAGCCAGCTGTCGTCTTCCCACACCTTCTGCATAATTTTCATCACTTGTTTTCTTTCTTCGTCCAGTTGCAGTCCGGTTAGTTCCACACCGTTAGAGCTACCTTTGCGAATGCGAATTACCGTTTTGGGATACAGGGGGCGCAGATTGCGGTAAAGCTCGGATTCAAGGGCGTCCAGGGTAGACTGGCTAATCTTCTGCTCTTTATCGATCATTATTTCAATGCGCATAAAAGTCACCTCAGCTGATGACATCCATTGAGCGGTTGTATTCGTGGGTTCTGATTTTTGCCATGAGTTCATCAGTCAATTCAGAAACCCACTGCAGAGCCAGCCCCTTCTCTTCATCACTACACTCACTAGCCGCTACAAGCTTAAGAAAAAAATCAATGCGCTGGAGCTTCAAAGACTCCAAAAAATAGTCCTGCATCTTTCCTCCTATGACACCACACGCAATGCTGTATGCATAACCACTGTTTATATTTACAGTATATAATAATCTTACTGATGTAAAACGATTTTTTACGTTCATCATCCTGATATGCCTGGTATTATTAAGAGCACGAATTGTTAACCCGCGTAATTAATACAGGTTCCGCCACTGATCATCTTCCTGCAAACGCTGGTTCCGATAGAAGATACGCAGGCCTGCTCCTGACGGAATACTGCCTCCGCGAAGGAGTAAATCGACCTCTTTCTCGCTGCCATCAAATCCTCTGGACTTCAGCTCATACACGAGCTGCAGTCGCTGATGGTCTGTAATTCGCTGTTTGTAGTCTTTACGCCGTTTCGGTTTCACCAGGCGTAACCTTGCTGCCAGTTCCCGGCGCTCTTTTTTGCTCATACTGTGCAGGTAATCGTTCAACTCCTTGTCATCCATGCTGGTAATGTCCGTTCTGGGGTCCCCATCAGCTGATTTATCTTTCTCCTGTTGGTTCAAATTTTCAGCAAGGGGACAGTTATTGCCACGAGTCCAAGGGGCGCAAGCGCCCTGGTCGGCTGCCGCCTCCTGAACGTCAACGGCCTTACGAACCATTTTCCACTTCACTGCATGAGTGCAGATCTTACCCTCTGCAATGGGTGACCAGATGCCATAAATACGAATGCCGTGATCGCCATAGGCGGTCGGCTCTTCGTTGATTTCATAAGCGGTTCTGATGAGGTGATATTTACGGGGAACCAGTACGCCGCCCTGCTTCATGATGTAGGTGGCAAAACAACCAGCATCAGCTGCAGCCAGAATGGCATCAAGGCGCGGGTTATCCAGTACCGGCGCACCTGCTTTTTTGTCACCCTGTTGCCTTGCCGCCTGACCAGCCAGCAATCGCAGTTCACGGTAAGCCTGACGCCCCGGAATGCCAAAGAAGCGGAATTGCTGAACACGATGCAGAGACGCCCAGGCATTAACGTATTCAGCGTTATCACGCAGAGATTTACCCGTTTCCTTGCTGATCTCGCCAGCCAGACCACGCCCGTCAATGTTCTTACTGATGTATTTCGCGATGTAGCTAGTCGGCGTTCCTTTGCGCGGGTTTATCAGCTCAGACTTAAAGCGTGGCCCCGTGTTATTACCCAGCTCCTCGCGGTCTTCACGGATAGCAAACTTACGCAACAATGCAGTAATGGCGCGGCGGTCTTTTTTGCGCATGAAACACAACAGGTGCCAGTGAACTGTGCCGTCATGATGCGGCTCAGCCACCCGCACGCCATACCAGCGCAATCCGGCTTTGTGCATCGCCTTACGAAATGCAGCAAACATGCCGACCAGATAATCACTGCTTTGTCTTACCGTCGCATTTGTCCAGGTCGGGTTGGGCCTGCCGTTATTTAGCGTGGAATGGAAACGTGACGGACAGGTGATGGTGTAGAAAACGGCGCAGTCACCGCGCATTTCCGCGATAAGCTCCAGACCTTTAACACAGGCCATCATCTCATTGCGGCGATGCGCAGGGTTGCTGCTGCTGGCGTTTACCACATCCTCCATGTCCAGCGTGTCGCCGTCTTCGTTCACCAGTTCATGAGAACGGAAAAACTCCAGCGACTTACGGCGCTGCTCACGTTTATGCATCACGGCTTCATAGCTGACATAGGGAGATGCTTTTTTGCTGACCAGGCAAACAGCACGCAACTGCTCTTCCCGCCATTCACAACGCATCTTCCACAATTTCCGATACCACCAGTCGGCGCACAACATACGCGCCAGCGAACCCGGAATGAGTTCATAGGGTACGGGTTTACGGCGGTTTCTTTTCCGGCGGAGTTGCTCAAACGCAGGCGGTATGACATCCAGTCGCAGGGTTTCTGCTGCCACCTTTTCCCATGTCTTGCGGATTTCTTCTGGCTTAACATCATCGGTGGCATACAAATCACCACAAGCGGCATCAAGACACATACTCATATGCGCAGCGACAAGAGTAGACAGGCGTTTCACCTGATCCTGACTCATTTCAGGCAAGATCAGCAGGCCGTCCAGCCCTTCATGGCTTGCCATAAAGCGAAAAGAAGTGGATAGCTGACTGTCGCGTACATGCTCCAGTCGTTCCAGACATGGCTTAATCGTCTCACGCAAATAGCGGGAATAAGCCTTTGGCCTGCCCAGGCTGCTGAAGTATTCAATACGTTGCATCAGCGGCTTGCTGATATGGGAAGGCTGGGCGTTAACGTCCGCCAGTATGACCATGTCCGGATTAAAACGCTGCTGCTCATGCGCCAGCTTTGCCCGGCTAATGAGCTTATCCTGCTCCATTTCGCGCTGGACAGGATCACGGGATGCATTAAAGAAATAACGCTCCCAGACCTGATCACTCAGTGCCTCGCGGCGCAGTTGTTCCTGCTCGTTATCGGCAGCGTACAGAGTGATCAGGTTTGAAAGCGCAGAAACCGGCGCAACTTCCGCCGGGTCCAGATAAGGGTTAATAGCCTTTTTCGAGCTGTTCCATGAGAATGCTGCGGCGGCCTCGTTAAAGCCGCTGCAGTTGTTCATATCAGCATGGCTCATGCACGCACTCCATACACGGCAGAACTATCCACGCCACGCGAAGGATCAAATCCCACCCAGCAGCGCGCCCCAGAAACAGCGATGATTTCTGTTGCAGATTTACTCTCACCAGCTGCTACGCCGATGCTGCGTTTTGCCTTGATGTAGTGGTGAGTAAAATTGCGATACAGCGAACGGATCAGGGATGTGTCACTGTTAGAAACAATGACCGGATGTCCTTCTGATGACCGATGTTCAAGAACGGATGCCAGGTGATACTGGTCATCTTCAGTGAAACCATCAGTGTGATAGCCGGAAAACGTACCGTCATACGGCGGATCGCAATACACCACATCCCCCGCCTTCAACATCGCCAGCGTTTCATCAAAGCTGGCGCAGATAAACGTTGCCCGCTGGGCTTTCTCTGCAAATGCGCGAATTTCTTTTTCAGGGAAATACGGATTTTTATAATTACCGTAGGGAATGTTGAAATACCCGCTCTTGTTATAGCGACATAACCCACGGTAACCATGACGATTGAGATACAGAAAATATATCGCTTTCATGAAATCAGTAATTTCAGTGGAGTAATTAAACTCCTGCCTTATGTTGTAATAAGCCACCTCCCTGTTTGCTTCCTCAAATAAAGCTCTGGCACGAGATATAAACGCCTCACAATCAGCAGCAACCTTTTTATAGAGGTTGATTAAATCAGGATTAATATCCGCAACAAGATAGCTGGGGTAATCCGTCTCCATCATCACAGCACAGGAACCCGCGAAAGGTTCAACCAGTCGCGGGCCAGCAGGAAGGTGTTTTTTCAGTTCGGACATAATGGCGGTTTTATTTCCCGCCCATTTCAGGATAGTGCTCATACAGCACCTCCGTTGTAATGTTTGCCTTTCAGCTCTGCAATTTCCTGGCAGGTAATGCAAAGCTGCACACCCGGAATGGCACGGCGGCGTGCTGGCGGAATTGGCGCTTCACACTCAATGCAAAGCACGCGAGACACGCCCGGTGTTTTGGCACGGGCAGCACGGATATGGCGCTGGCGTTCTTCTTCAACGCGCTGTTGTACGAGATCCATTGCATCAGCCATCAGTGGATCTCCTGCGCTTCGTTCTGGATTGCTTCAGCAGTCACACGCAGCAGCTCTGCCGCTTCGACGTGGTTTAGCTGGCGGGATGTGATATGACACGCCAGGCTATCAAGGCGAGCTGCCATTGCTTCAGCCCTTGCCCGGCGTTCTTCCAGACGAGCCTCTGTCAGTAAAATATTAAGCCCTGCGTCATCCGGTCCGGCTTTGGTCGTGAGGGTTTCAATATTACGCATAATCAATTCTCCTGAATTTAGATAAAGGGATGCCCGGCGGGTTTACGCCATTAATTTCATTAGTTGGTTAATTCGGCATGGTTAGCCGTCTTGGAAATAAGCTCACCACTGCACGAAAATGATTCATTGCTTTAATCAACTCCCGCTTTTCATCAGTGGTCAGCTCATTAATGCTGATGCTATGACGTTCAGCTGGAATTTTTGCCATAAAGAATATGGCAGCCAGTGCCCGTTTATTTTGTTCATTATTGATATCCCGTGGATCACGCATATCTTTAATAAACCGCTCAAGCTCTGACTCAATATTAAGGCCAAAAACTTTCGCCCTTAATTCCGCAATGTGATTAAGTCCATTCAGGCGTTCGCCGGGGCTTAATGGAACAGTCGCCGCAGCGCCTTCAATAGCCATTTGTTCCCCCGTTTTTTCGTTGATAGTTCTGCCAGCAATTCATCTTGTGAACGGCACGGATGCCAGCGTTTACCATCCTTACCCATTATCCAGCCGTGACCGTAGTGCATTGCCGGACTTTGTTTTACCAGCAACGATGCAAATGATGGTTCTTTCGTCAGCATAAGCACCTCACAGCAAACCGAATGAAGCACCGAGGCCAGTCACGGTATCAACTGCACTCGCCATCGCAGGGTTAGCCTGTAAACGGGCCTGCAATGAAACAGCAGCCAGCGCCATCAGTCGTGTTACAGAGTTAATGCTGCTGATAGCATCACGACGACCTGCACTGGTTTTTACATCGCCAGATACCGCACCTGCAGCAACACGCCCGATCTCTGCGGTTGCACTCATGACGTAATGTGGCAGTTTCTCTTTTGCCACCTCATTAATCGGTACACATGGCAGGCAGTGAATCTGAGCCAGAAAACCATCTACCAGCGTTGAATCTTCAGTCAGATCGGTAAGCAACCAGATTTCTGGTGCAGTTAATAAATGAGGTTGAGCTGGGTTCAGCTTGTTCCGCAGAATCTGCACATTCATGCCTGCACGTTCTGCCAGTTGCACCAGGTTGTGGCGCAGTGCAAAAGCCCTACAGGCTTCATCGAAATGCGGATGTTTGGAAATCTTGTAATCAAACATGGTGCCCCCCTTAGAAAGTTCCCATAATTGAACTTACTTACCAACAATGACTCGGAAGTTGGAATGACCGAGGGATTCACGGACCTGATCGGTTTTGTACATCAGATAACGCAGGCTTACGCGGCCTTTGTTTTTTTCTTTCTTGACCATGTACTTAGCAAGTTGACCATGGTGAATTTTTTGGTAAACAGAGCCGCGGGAAATACCCTCCCACTCTGCGAACTCTGCAGGCGTAGCCATCTCTTTTGGTACACGAATTGAAATATCAGTACTCATAGTGCAGTATCTCTTACTTTGTGTGCGTGTTAGTTCGTTTTAGCCCGTCTCTTAAACTCTCACATCAAGAGACATGAAGACATTACGATCTTGATTCAAGATTGTCAAATGGAGATCACCAATGTTAAACATCAGAATGGGTTCCGATACGGGAGGTAAGGCAGCTATTGAAAGGCTGCTTGAGGCTTATGGATTCACAACTAAGCAGGCATTAAGCGAGCACCTGAATGTCTCAAAAAGCACTATGGCAAACAGAGTGTTACGTGACAGCTTTCCTGCTGACTGGATAATTCAGTGCGCACTAGAAACCGGTGTTTCGTTGCTTTGGTTAGCTACAGGACAGGGAAGCATGAAAGGAGGAGCTGAGCCTGAGAAAAGTTCTCATAATGAGAACAAACAAGCAATTAAACCGTTATCCAAACTCATAACTCCAGCTATTCCTAAAGGAACCCTGGAGAATGGACAACTCAGTATTGATGAAGAGATTTTCCTAGACCACAGCATATTACCTGCAGATTATGAAGAATCGATGTTCTTAGAAACCCCTACTGATTGTTATCTCATCGATAAATCAATTAAACAGGTCAGCAATGGATTCTGGCTTATCAATATTGATGGAATGATTATTGTTGCAAAAATCATGCGGATTCCCGGCAATAAGATTGTAGTAAATCAAGATGAAGCGTCTTTCGAGTGCTCTACTGATGATGTGGAAGTTATTGGGCGTGCAGTCAAAGTAATAAAGAGTATCTAAACATGACTGTCAGAAAACAGCCAAACGGTAAATGGTTGTGCGAGTGCTATCCCAATGGACGCAATGGCAAGCGCGTGCGTAAGCAATTTGCTACGAAAGGCGAAGCCATTGCTTTTGAAAGCTTCACAATGGAAGAAGTGAACAAAAAACCATGGCTGGGGGAAAAGGAAGATCGGCGACACCTATCAGAATTAATTGAGCAGTGGTATTCCCTGTATGGTCAAACACTCGCAGACCCCAAGCGCCTCATGGCGAAACTTAGAATTATCTGTAATGGTCTAGGCGATCCCATCGCCTCAGAACTAACAGCCGGTGACTTTACGAAATACCGCGAAGCACGGTTAAAAGGTGAAGTACGAAATGAAGATGGCACGCTTATGTCGCCCGTTAAGCCCCGCACGGTAAACCTTGAACAGCGCAATCTATCATCGGTGTTCGGTACATTAAAAAAACTAGGACACTGGTCAGCACCAAACCCGCTGGCAGGACTTCCGACCTTCAAAATTACCGAAGGTGAGCTGGCTTTTCTTTCCGTGGACGAAATCAAGCGCCTGTTGGCTGCATGTGCTGAATCTCAAAGCCCGAGCCTACTAATGATTGCAAAAATATGCTTAGCTACCGGCGCACGGTGGAGTGAAGCCGAAAACCTTCAGGGCCACCAAATATCGAAATACCGAATTACTTATACAAAGACAAAGGGCAAGAAAAACAGAACAGTACCAATATCTCAAGATCTGTATCACGAACTCCCCAAAAACAGAGGGAAGTTATTCACGCCATGCAGAAAATCTTTTGAGCGTGCAGTAAAAAGAGCAGGTATTGACTTGCCAGAGGGCCAGTGCACGCATGTATTGCGCCATACATTCGCTAGTCACTTTATGATGAATGGCGGAAATATTCTTGTATTGAGAGATATTTTAGGGCACTCAGATATAAAAATGACAATGGTCTATGCCCATTTCGCACCAGAACATCTTGAAGATGCTGTTACTAAAAACCCCTTATTTAACTTAAAGTGATAAATAAAAATGCATATTCAACAAGAACTCGATGAAGAACTTAATAATCTTTTTGACACTATTAGAAAAAAATCAAGTATTCGACCACCAATTGAGATTGAAAAAAACCTTACTTTGATAGATGACTTCGCTCTAAAATGCAGTAAATTCCGGGGTTGTTTAGTAGATTACATCCAGGAAAATGATAACAGGTTAAGTTTACGCTTGCGCAATAGACTTAGAGCTGTAGATATCATGCAGAAAGAAATCGTCTCGTGTTTAGAGTGTTTTTTATCAGGGGATATTAAGTCGGCATATGACTCATTTGAAAGTATGCTAGAGCCACGAACTATATCTCGTCATATTGAAAATATATGCATACCTCTTTCTGACTTATGTAATGAAGATAAACCATTATTCCGCGTTAGAAAATCTGATACGCCACTTACATCAAGAAGAGATATGTTTCATATTCCGTTCAGTCAGCGTCACTTTGTTAGAGCACAGAGATTTTCAGTTGCTGGTCTACCCTGTTTATATTTAGGAACATCTCTTTATATATGCTGGAGAGAAATGGATAAGCCAGATTTTGATAAGCTATATATATCTGCCTACAAGATCGATAAAAATAATGACTCAAAGGTACTAAATATAGGACCTGATTTTTTATATAAACAGAGATCTATATTAGAGTCAAAAAGAAAGAACAAATATGATTTCAATACCAAACTCTCATATTTAGCACTTTGGCCTTTGATAATTGCATGCAATTATTTAAAAAAATATGACAATGCTTCCTTTGTACAAGAATATATTATCCCCAATCTTTTGATGCAATGGATCAGTCGGAACAGCAATGAGAATGTTGTTGGTATAGCCTACCGCTCAACAAAATTACCTGCTAATGCCTTAGGTAGCAGAGGAATAAATGTGGTACTTCCTCCAAAAGTGCGTTACGAGGAGATGGCCAATAATGAATTTTGTCCAAATCTAGCGAAAATTTTCAAATTCACATTGCCTGTATCTTGGCAGGTCCTAAAAACAGTTGAGTACGTGCCTGAATCAGTTGCACAATCCGATCGAGAGAATCTCAGCAGAAGGCTACGAAGAAGAAAAAATCGTGAGCTAACAGGAAGCATAGATGATGAAATTTTGAACATCTATAATTTAACTGACTTTTATAAACTCGAAACTTGTATGGATGAAATTCAAGTATATGCCCATATTAAACCATGATAGTAATGGCGACATTTTGGCGGCAGAGCATTAAAAGACTATAAAACGGACAAACACCAAATAACATTAACAATATGTTTTCAAACGAAATTTACTGTTTTTGTTATAGTAAAAATGGTATGTAGGAATTTCGGACGCGGGTTCAACTCCCGCCAGCTCCACCACTTTTTAGTTGTTTGAAGTATACTGAAGTCTACTAAGCCCGCACAGCACAAGCTCTGCGGGCTTTTTTACGTCTATTGTCGTCCAGTGAGAATTGCTGAGAACTATCACTTATGGCACCCTGAATGGGACCCACTAAGAAGGGTCCAAAAACCGAGGGTCCCAAAATGGCAAAAATCGCTAAGAAGCTCACTGACACTGAAATCAAAAGCACCAAGCCAGCCGACAAAGAAATCAACTTGTTTGACGGAGATGGTTTGATACTACGAATCGCTCCCCTCTCGAAAGGAGGAAAGAAGAATTGGTATTTCAGATATGCAGTGCCAGTCAGTAAAAAAAGAACCAAAATGAGCCTTGGGACCTACCCTCACCTTACACTGGCAAGAGCCAGAGCCTTACGAGATGAATACCTTTCCTTGCTTGCTAATGGCATTGATCCCCAAGTTCATAACAACGATAAAGCTAATGCCTTAAAGAATGCTACTGAACACACTCTCCAAGCCGTGGCAAGGAAATGGTTGGATGAGAAGGTAAAGACCTCTGGTATCTCAAAAGACCATGCAGAAGACATCTGGCGAAGCCTGGAGAGAAATATATTTCCCGGCTTGGGTAAGGTTCCTGTCAATGAGATCCGACCCAAACTCTTAAAGCAACATCTCGACCCTATTGAGCAACGAGGAGTCCTCGAAACCTTACGGCGAATCATTTCCCGATTAAATGAAATTTTTCGCTGGGCCGCGACTGAAGAACTTATCGAGTTCAATCCGGCTGACAACCTTGGGCAACGGTTCAGTAAGCCTAAAAAACAGAATATGCCAGCATTACCCCCTTCTGAGTTACCCCGCTTCCTAATAGTGTTAAACAATGCCTCAGTTCGTTTGGAGACAAGATTGCTGATTGAATGGCAATTGCTTACCTGGGTTCGTCCAGGGGAAGCCGTTCGTGCGAGATGGGCTGATATAGATACTGACAACTCAATGTGGAATATCCCGGCTGAGTTTATGAAAATGAAGAAGCCTCACAAAGTTCCACTAAGCAAAGAAGCTTTGAGAGTCCTGGAGTCAATGAAAGCGATAAGTGGGCATAGAAAGTGGGTTTTCCCAAGTATCAAAGCTCCGCTCAATCACATGCATGAACAAACAGCCAACGCAGCTATCATCCGAATGGGGTTCGGAGGCGAGCTTGTAGCTCACGGTATGCGTTCTATTGCAAGAACAGCGGCAGAAGAATCCGGTAAGTTCAGATCTGAAGTTCTTGAGGCAGCGCTTGCCCACTCAAAAAAAGATGAAATTATCGCAGCATACAATCGTGCAGAATATCTGATAGAGCGACAGAGTTTGATGCAATGGTGGAGTGATTACGTTCAAGCTCAAAGAACTAAATCTCTCGCTGCTTGACTGATACAGGGGATTAGCAAGAAGGATAGGGATAGCCTGGAAAGCCCATATGCTGACGAATGCCCCTTAGCTAAAACATTTTCATCGGATTGAAAGCGCACATGTACATAAAACCAGTATAAAAACATAAGGTTATATAGCTAAACTTTGATTCGTATGCTTCCATATGTTTTTAGTGTTTGATATGGTGAAAAAAAGATACTGATGTTTTTTTATGCTTTCATTGCTTGTTTCCTTAGTGGGCTACCATATGGATTTCTTTGAAAAAACTAATGCTGACAAAAATTCAATAGGTTTTACCTATCAAGATTACGTTGCTTTAAAACATGCCTTAGAGCTTAAACCAGAAGAACACATTGGGATTGAAGTTTATGACGATCTCCATCTTGAGAGCATCGAGGGTCATAAAACTTTGGTTCAAGTTAAACATTCAATTAACAAGTCTAATATAACTAATAAAGACATAGACTTATGGAAAACATTATATAATTGGTCAGAGGCGATTAAGACCATAGGCGACAAAAGCATTAGCCTTATTTTTTACACTAACAAAGGTCTTACCTTAGAGCCTGGTATCGTGCAACTTTTGACTAACGACACTAAGGACATTGAAAAAATAAAAAATGAAATAGAAAAGATAGAACAAGATCATAAAAATAAGTCAGATGACCTCTATAAGTATATTTCTATCATAAACTCACTCGATAGCAATTCTTCTAAACGTTTATTTAATAGTATAAGTTTTCAACATAGCGAAGATGGGATCATCCGCCAAATAAAAACATTACTAAAAACATTAGCAATCCCTGATGATAAAATAGATGATGCTTTTAATTATATTTCAGGTGCTTTTTTTAAACATAAATATGACTTGGTTAAAAATCATACCAAAATAAATATAAGTTATGATGATTTTCGAAATAATTTGGGAATAGATAGGATTATTCAAATTTCAAGAAATTGTATAAATAATTTCGACCAATACTACGATTTTGAATCTGCATACCCAACTAACGTTGAGTCAAAGATCTCTTACAAACAACTCAAAGATTTGGATTTGAATAGCGATTCAATCGTAAAATATATAAATGAAATGGCTAAAACAGAAGCTTTCATTCAAAAATTGCAAAGCTCTGGAGATTTAACAACTCAAGAAGAAAGACTAATATATCAAAAAGCGCTTGATGAATGGCAATCACGTCATTCAGCAACGTATATACGAAGCCGTTTTACAGAAATAAATGAAGATCATCTTAATAAAGCCTTCTCTGTCTATACTGAATTGACAGGGAACTGTAATATTGTGTTGGATAAAAATCAATTACCTAAATCTATGACTACAGGAACGTTCTTGCTCCTTTCAGATAAGCCAAAAATAGGATGGCTTCAAAACTGGGAGTCGGTCTATAAATGAAAATATATAACAATGAGCTTTTGGGTATATTCTCTTTGCAAGAGGTGTTATCAATAGCATCAAATATTGAAATAAGCAATGCAATGCTAATTTTACCAATTATATTTCATAAAAAAAGCTTAGATTACCTTGCCCACAAGAGAACCAATACACTATCTTTTCAAGATCTACTATTAACCAAGCCCGAAATAATAGTATCCATAAATAAAAGATTCTATAACTTCCTTCCATCCTCAGTTAATTGTGTTTCATTGTGCCTTGAAAATGGAATAGCCGAATTAGAACACGGTAAATTAGCATTTAAAAACAAGTTAATATTAGATAATGCGATCCCGTTTATTGGCAAAAGAGCCGTAAAAATACAGGCAGCATCTATAAATGTTGCACGTTTATTATTAGAAGAACCACACAATATATATGACATTTGTGGAGTTAGATTATAATGCAGATTACTAATATTTTAATATGGCAAATTGATTCAACCTTGAGGAATTTAGAACTTGAGGAAAATAAGGTAAATGTAATAACAGGTGATTCTGGCAAAGGGAAATCCTCAATACTGGCTATCATTGATTATTGCCTTTTATCCTCATCATCTGATGGTATATCAAAAACAAATGTCGATAATTTTGTAAATTGGTATGGGATTAGATTAAGTATAAACGGTAAATATTTCACTATTTGTAGAAAAGCGACTCACTTTGAAGAAGATGATCTAGTTTACTTTGACAAAAATGGAGACATTCCACAAATCCCTATTAACAATATCAAAAAAGATGTTTTAAAGGAACATCTGAATTATGAGTTTGGTATTAATAGTTCCCTAAAAATCCCTTATGGTGGTAGATTCATACAACAAGGGTCAAAAGTATCCTATAGATATTTTATCCCACATTGCTTTATAGATCAAACAACACTAACCTCTTCAGAACACCTTTATTCAAAAATTTCTGATTTAAAGATAAGAGAGCGTATTGACCGAACCTTTGACATGGCTCTTGGCAGTGAAAACGCCGAAACTATGATAATGAGAACGCGGTTAGAAGAATTACAAAGGAATCTTGCTCGTATCGAATATAAACAGTCGGCTAGCAAAGACTCTTATTTCAATTTCGAAAGTGAAATAGAATCACTATACGACAGGGCGTGTTATTTTGGTTTAATAAGTGAAAATCGCAAGAATGAACCAACTGTAAGTGATAAACTTGAAAATTTGAAAGCGATAGTTAATTACAAGGATATAAACGAAATCCCAGCAATTAATGAAAGAACAAAAATTGAAAAAGAACTTTTCCTCTTAAAAAAAGAACTGACAGACATTAATGAATATATAGAAACAAATACTGAATATAAGAAGTTTTTAAAAGACAACCAAGACTCTCTTTTAATAGCCAAATATTTAGATGATAATTATAGCGAAATATTATATACAAAAAACATCTATTCAATCATTAAATCCTTATTGAATCAAAGCTCAGAGATAAAAAAGGCTATAGCCGAAAAAGGACAAAACTCACTCATATCAAAAACAAATGCTAAGAGAAAAGAGTTAGAACTTAAAATATCATCCTTGAGTAAAAAACTTGTAACTGTTAGTGATGAAAAGATCACACCAATCGAACTTTATCGATTCATGGGTGAACTCAGCTCTGAAATTAAACGGATAGTTGTTCTCCCTAAATATGATTATACTGATACTATAGAAAAGATAACTACTAAAATTAATGAGTTAGAAAGCAAGATAACAGACAATAATGCCTTTAAAGAATATACATTGAGTTTACTGAACGGAAAAATAAAGGAAATATTCACACGGATGCCTTTAAAAGGATTTGAGGATGCAACTCCAATATTCAATAAGGCAAAAAAAACACTTGATTTGATAAATAAAAATCAAGTTGAAAAAATGATAGATATTGGAAGTGCTTCTAACTATATGTATGTACATGTAGCTTATTTCCTTGCACTTCACGAATTGGTAAGAGATAGAAAAGTACCGTGGGTTCCACGATTCTTAGTCGTTGACCAGCCCAGCACTCCATATTTTAGTACTGCTGGTAAAAAAACTGATGACTTTGCAAGTCTTGATGCAGCCCTAAATGAAATTAATTCTTTTGTTGAGAAAATGCGGTCTCATGGTGGTTTCCAAATAATACTGTTAGAGCATATTGAAGAGTCTTATTGGCTTGACAGAGAAATGACGAACTTTAATCTTGTTGATAATGAATTAAGAGGCAATTATGGTTTAATTCATTTCAAATAAAATCGTACAGAGATTATGAGGGCACTATGATTGCATACATAGTGCCACAGCTTATCAGCTACGAGGTTTATAACCAACATCCAGGATAAATTTTGAAAGTTCTGAACGTGTTATATCAATATCATATGCGCTGCATAACATAGCAAGTGCTTGAGCAAATTTTATTCTTATCTTTTGCAGATTTTTATACATTTTCACATTAGCATTAGCGGAATTAGAAATCTTATGAAGACTCATAAGTTCTTCACTCATAGTCAAAACCAAATTTAATAAAACTAATGAAACCGACTCATCATTGCATTTCAGCCTAACATTTTCCGTCTCTTTCTTTATTTCTTCCAGGCTTTTTATAACTGCATAAATAATTTCCTCATCAAGAGGAGCCGTTAAGACTTTCTTTGGTTCAAGAAATTTTATATAACGTTCAATTTCAACTTTATTAGGGTTTTTCTTGATTAAATCCTTCAGGGTAATACCAGATATCGAAACACCAGAACCAATAACAGAGATAATATCCATTATGATCGACATAGATAACTCCTATCATACTCAAAATTAATTTCTCTCGAAGTATATTCCTTATCGTATTACTAAGCAAAATCAATGAGAAAAAAGCACTTTTTGCCCAAGAAAGCTGGACAGTGCTAGATAATCAAACGATAATATTATTATGATTGCTAAAACATCTACTTTCCCTTTATACACAAAGAGTTAACTTAAATTATGGATATAAGAGAGTTTATCGGGAACTATCGAAATCATCCAGTACTGTTCATTGGAACTGGATTCAGTTTGAGATATCTGTCAAATTCCTTTGATTGGAATGGTCTCCTATCTCATATCTGCTTTGAGCTTACCGGTGATAAAGAATCTTATCTTGACATTAAATCAAAATGTCAAATAAATGGTGAGTATAAATATGAAAAAATTGCAAGCAATATAGAAAGATTATTTAACGAAGCTTTATCTAATGACAGAAATGGTAAATTCAAAGAAATAAATGATATTTTCTATACTGAAATGGATAAAGGCGTTAATTTAAGTAGATTTAAAATATATATAACTAAAATATTATCAACCACTTTAGTTAAAGAAGAAAAAAATGACGAAATAGCTGAACTGATAAAAATGAGAAAAAATATTGGTTCAATTATTACTACTAATTATGACACTTTGATTGAACAATTTTTTGAATTCGAACCCCTAATAGGTAATAGCATACTTTTAAGTAATCCTTATGGTTCTGTATATAAAATACATGGTTGTGTCTCTGCCCCTTCCGAACTAACGATTACAGAAGAAGATTATGACTATTTCGATAACAAATATGAACTAATTAGAGCACAATTACTCTCATTATTCATTCATAATCCGGTTATCTTTATTGGTTATAGCATAAGCGATAGAAATATACAGCAAATTTTAAAGACTATTTTTTCCTATGTACCTACTAACTCAGATATAGCTAATAAAATAAGAAGTAATTTTTTACTTGTCGAATATGAAAAAGATTCACGATCTAATACCATATCTGAACACGATATATATATAGGAAATGCTACCACTATAAGAATAAATAAAATAAAGACTGATGATTACGCTTCTATATATGAAAGTTTGTCAGATTTAATCTTACCAGTTTCAGCAATGGATATTAGAAAAGTTCAAAAAGTCTGGAATGAAATAAGAAGTGGTGGGGATATTGAAGTAAAAATCACAGAAGATTTAGACCAGTTAAAAAATGGACAAATGGTATTAGCCGTAGGATCTCATAAACGAGTCAAGTATGAGTTTCAAACCAAGCCTGAGATGATGCAAGATTATTTCAAGATTGTTGAGGAAGCAAATAAGCAATTAATTATATTGTTAAATAAACAGAAAATACAAAGTTCCCAGTTCTTTCCAATCTTTGCATTCAGTGAAATCTGCCCTGAACTTGATAATGTAGAAATTTATAAGGAACAACAAAGAAGGAAACTTGCTGATCATTTTGAGCGGACAACTGCAAACAATTGCAGCAATATTCACAATACTATTTCAGAAATTATTGATGATAGGGCACTACCTATCTCAAAAAAAGATGACTGCATCTTTCATAGTTATTATCAAGATAGAATACAATCTGAGGATATTAAGAGTTATTTATTATCTTTCGAAGATAAAAATAGCACAGTATATAGACGATTATTATGCTTGTACGATTATAAATATTATGACATTTAAATTTCAATTAAAACATTCGAGGAAAAAATGAATAAACTCTTTTCAATATTTTTACTATTACCTTTAGCTGTCTACGCAGAACCACCAAAGATTGTTTCTCCAATTGATCATGCGCCGTTGTTCCATGCCTGCTCCGAAAAGCAAGAAAACTTAAATATTTCAAGCAACCAATTAATTGATAAATTAGTTGCTATATATCATATAAATAGAAAGACAGCAGAAAGGGTAGTATCTCTATTAGATACAATACCTGCTGCTGCGCAACCAGGTTTTGACTGTTCGAATGTTGACACAGAATATAATAACATCCATAAATAAAGAGAAGTAAAAGGCCTTCTTGTTCATAAGCAGGCCTTTTACTAAAATTGACAACATGGTTAAAACATTGTAGTTATTTATCACATTAATAATAATTACAGAGGTTAACACCATGAAAATAACTCAATTACTTTTTCTTCTGACAAGCATAGCTTTCTCAACAAATAGTTTTGCTAATGAATCAAATAATCCAAGTGATGACGTGCAAGAAATGCTTGGTTCTCAATATTCACAGATTGCTTATGAATATCTTACTTTACATAAAGATAAGAATATTTTTATTGATGAGAAAAATATAAATGAAAAATATACGCAAGAAGAATTCAAAAGATTATACACTCGTCAATTTAACACGAATTACAAATATTACTCACTTATGATAAAGAATCATCCAGAAGAATTCAAAAAGACAATTTCTTTATTAAATAAAATTAGAGAAACAAACAAGCCATGTCCACATAACGGTTTGATTAATCAATGTTTGTTTTCAAGGTCTCAATTTTTAGACTTCAATATAAAATTATCAAGCATGATTTTAAATGGTGAATCAAAACAGGAGATCGACCGAATATTTAAATCAAAAAAATTAGAAGAAAAACAATTTCAATTATTGAAAAACATGTTAATTGAACAAGCCACAAAAACCAAGCTATAAGCAAGGGCTAACTCTCAGCATCTCCTTCGGTGATACTTTGAGTTGCTCCTTGTTTTTCGCCCTTTGGTTGAAAAAATTAAATGCAAAATCAACTACATACATTGACATTTTCAGCATCTATCATATAAGTAAAATAAGCATAACGGACATGCTTATTTTACTTTACAATATGAAAGGAGTTCATATGAATGATAGAAATCATACTTTTAATAATATCAAGCCATTCAGAATCTGTAGCTATGAAAATTTCGCTTCTGCTGAATTACCCTCTCAGCAGACACGTTCTCATTGTATTAGTATCAGATTAAATGATATCGAGTTGTCTTACGTTGATAGCCTACGAGAGGATCTCAACCGTGCTGTTTGGATACGTATGTCAGCATTGAATCGTCTCCCTCCCAAAATTCCTGAAATAAATCTAACTGTCTGGAAAGACCTTGCCAAAGCATCTCAGGATCTGAACAACCTTGTTCAGCATCTCAACACTAAATCACACGATAGTCCTTTTACTATCACTGAAATCTATACGGTGCAAAAAAGAATAAAAGCACTAAGAGATGCCCTTCTGTCAGCAAATCGATCTGTCAGTGATAAATAATGAAAGGGATGCAAAAAATCCGCAGAGGAAAGAGTTTTGCTGGTGTCGTCCTCTATGCCTTAAAGCCCTGTTCTCATCATAAAAATGACCCTATCGTGATCGGTGGAAATGTAACGATAGTTGGCAATGCCGCTAAAGATCTGATCGCTGAATTTGATAGCACCAAACAGCTTCGTCCTGACGTGCAAAAGGCTGTTTGGCACAACTCGCTTCGTTTGCCTAAAAACGAGGCATTGACTGATGCTCAGTGGGCTGAAATAGCAGATGATTATATGTCCCGAATGGGCTTCTCTGAGACGCATCTAAGATGCTATGTCCTTCATGACGATAAGGCTGGTCAGCACATCCATATCATCGCCAGTCGCATCGAACTCAGTTCGGGGAAGCTCTACCTTGGAAAAAATGAAAATCTCATCAGCACCCGCATCATCCAGCAGCTTGAACTCGACTATTCACTGACAAGAACCAAAGGGCCGGAAGCTAAGGCACCTCCGGCATCGCCCTCCCCTGAACCAAAACACAAAAAATCACGTAATGAAGCGATGATGGAGGAAAGGATTGGTGAGTTATGCCCGAAAACCATCATCCAGAACGCTCTTGAAGTATTCCTTGCCAATAAACCATCAACCACTGAGTTTGTGCATCAGCTTGTGGCACAAAACATCAGAGCAATCCCGAACATCGCTTCTACTGGCCGCATGAACGGCTTCTCATTCGAATACCAGGGGATTGTGTTCAAAGCATCTCAATTAGGAAAAGGGTATTCTTGGGCTGAATTACAAAACAAGATCGATTACCAAGCTGAACGCGATAATGCTTTTCTGTTCGAACTGAAAGCATCTGTCAATGAAGATTCTGAAATAGTCATCCCTACAGAAACCATAACAGAAGACGTGAATAAAGCCATCGAAGTGATTATCCCCGTTAACAGTACTGGTCTGGGCGAAGAGTGTTTACACGAAGCTGACGAAAGCCCTCAAGGTTTACTGAGAGTGGAAATAATATCTGGTTCTATTGCAACAGAAGAGGCTGCCGCAGCACTTCTCTCAGAAGCTTGTGGAGGTACTAAAGAAGTGTATGCAACCGAAGCGGTAAAAGAAGCTCGCAACAATCAGTCCCTGCCTATGGTGCAGACTGCTTTCAGATGGTTGGAAACCATTCCCTATCTCGATATCTTTATGAGAATATTGAAAAAGCTAAAAATCCCATTTTTGAAACCCCCAGAAAAGCACAAGACTATCACCTGCGTTAAGGTAGTTGAGACGTTTCCCTCAAGATCAAAAAACTATATTGAGACGCCTTCATTTCGTCGTAAAGCAACACACTCAATGTGAGCATGGCTCACGGTGGCAAGCCTTCTTGATAGGTGCAGCCCAATAAATTGATCGATAGAACCGATCGATATAACAAACACGATAGTCGTAAGCTATCAATGTTTTTAAATCGATCGGTACAAGTGATTTGCCTTTGCTGCAAACTCAGTCAAAATGTCAATTTACAAATATTCATCTAATAGACTGATTTAACTAGTCTATTTTTTATTTCAATGAGAAGAAGGTTTTGAAATGGCAGATACCATCTCGTGTGTATTCCTTGATTTCTCCATAAAACGAATATGACTTCATTCAGAACACATAGGAACTTGTATGAGTATCTCCACTACGAAACACCATAACATTGGTCTGTCTGAGCGCCAGCAACAAGAAATCATTACTAATAAATTCGAACTGTTTGGTGAAACTTTCGAGTTTGCGGAAATTTTCTCTGCGACTGTCATCAGTTCCTACCCAACAAATGCTCAAATCTTGGTAAAAACAAATGATGGTGATGAAAAGCAGATTTCAGCCTATGGTATCGCGGTAAGGAACTCACACAGGATTCGTCTATACGAGCTTCGAAAGTATAGCAACGATAACTCCTGTGTCGTATATGCCGATGCGCTCATTATTAATGAAAACACGGGTGAATATAAAGTAAACTTAAACAGGAAAACCGTCATTATTCCAGCTTTTCTGACAATGCTATTTCATAATGCTTCGACAGCATCTTTCTTCAGAGTAATGCCAGTTCCGAAGTGGTTTTATATTCTCTTCACTTTGCTTTGTTTGGCTTCTTTCATTGCATTTTGCTCATTGCTTGTGGGATTCAAAGATGGATATGTGTGGGATGAGCACAAGTATATGTGGCTCACATATTTCTTCTCAAGGATCGGAAGCTTCGTTTGTATCAAATGGATTAAAAGAAGAAGCGAGAGATTTGATCATAAACTCAGAAATCTTATCGATTTAGTAAAAAGATAAAAATTATCAGCAACAAAGAGTTAGCCCGTAGATTCCTACTGCGGGCTTATTAAATAATCACAGTCCATATTTTCTTTTCTTCTCTTTGATGGATAACTCTTTTTTTAGAATATTAGCACTATATTTCTTTTTCTCATGCATGTAGATTTTTTCAGTTCTGCTGCCATTATTAATGATGAAATCAATCAATGAAGAACATATACTTTTCATTCGTTCTTTATCGATCATGTCATTTTCAATTTTATTGATATAGCAATAATAAGAAAGAAGCAAAAAACTCAATACCACTTCCCTGTTTGAGAACGTTAGCTTTTCTATTTCAGACTGGTATTTAATGTAAAACCCGGCGCAAAACAGGTATGATTGTTCTATAATTTCCTTTTCTTCAAAGCCTGATTCAGAGAGTTTATCAACGAATCTATCAAGCAAAAGAAGATATCTTCCCATTAAGTTAATATTTATTTTTTTCATAATATGCATCCTTGCACGTTGAATTAGGTCTTCCTGACGATCAATAAATAACAGCATTAAATCAAAAAGCAATAGCACAGTAAAAATATATTTACAGTATGTAATTTTGGTTTTACTTAATTGTCGTTTTTTACACGTAATGGCTCATTTAACTGGTATGGTTTAAGTCCATATTTATATGAATTGTATTGCCACAATGTAAACTGCTCTTTATATCTGGTATTTTGCTTCTTCAGAACTTCGTTTTCCGCTTCCAGATTTTTTATCCTTTGCGCGGCGATCCTCAGGTTAGCAGGTTTTTTAAGAGGTTTATTATCAATTTTTAGCCTTTCCTTTTTCAACAAATATGCATTAACTATCTCTTGGTGCATACTCAATGACTGTCGTGTGGGTTTCTTTCCAATATGGGGTTTTACTGATTCACATAATAAATCCCATGTTAACTTGCCATTCCATTTCTGGATAGTGATTATAATTCTACTTATATCTTTTTTTGTTAGATGCTTTGCCATACTACCTCCTGTTTATTATAATTTACTTTGAATTTTCTAATTTTCTATCTAAGGCTGATAACACTTCCTCATGATAGGAAACCCACTTATCTGCTCCATAGAAACCATCATTCACTGCTTTTTGTGCCATCTGATGTAGAACTGTAATTTTTTCGATAATTATTTTTTTCTTCTGCGTACTCATTTCAAAATATACTTCCCATCCATGTTGTTTATTTTCTACTAACCTTCGGCAGGGCGGGATTACATAGTCATGGACACAATATCCCTTTGACGTTAATTGAAGCGCACCATGTTTAAGGTTAATAAACTCATCCATACTCGCTGGTAAAGTTGAGTTAATTGATATTGGAGAGCAATAACGATTATTTTCAAACTTCAAACGACGAACTTTCTTCAACATATCTTCCTGAGAAACATGGTTGTAGTCTCGGTTTTGTATCACGCTGACTCTACCCGACCATTTTGCGATATCTAACTCAGATAATTCACCGAGATGAGCAAGTGTGTTTAGCAAATGCCTTGGCTGATGAGAACGCAGATATTGGGCTTTGCCTGAATCATCCAGATAGTCGTAACGGGCAAAGATATTTTTCATTGCCAGCCCGCTTTTTCTCACCATCTCTATATCCTGCGTAAAGAAGTCATAGGTTGGTCTGTATAAAACGTAATGAACCGTCATTTTCTGCTCATTGCATTGATGAAGATTCAACAGACACAACGCATTACTGTATTTCACTGATTTTTCTTCATCGAACCAGGGGAAATCCGCAGGGAATAAGCTAACGATCATTTTCCATAATGTTCTCAGCGTATAATTCCCGTCTGTCGGGTTAAGAAATGAAATGCCCCCATCGAGACTCGTTCGCTTCAGTTTTTCAATGCATTGCTTCTTATCACTAAGTTGATAACCAAGAGCCAGGCATACCTGAATAGCATCGAGTGGTTCATCCTCATTCACTTCAGGACAAAGTGGGTGTCTGTAAAATTTATTAGGTGAGCATTCATACCATCGAGCAAGAGAGCGGGCATTTTCTGACAATCTGCGAAGTCTGCTAACTGCTTTTTTTGCTACTGGAACCATCACATCTGGTATCCATTTGATAGTCGCTCCACCACCTTTTACAGCGTAAAAACGAAGCCCGTAGCATTCAACACCATGACTGTCTTTTCTTGTTATTTCACAGTCAGCAGGTAAAGCCAAAATTTCAGAGATACGACTTGGTGAGCACATCAGTAGCGCAAAAGTAGACGTTGTAAACAAGTCTCTCTCACTGAATTCCTCATCCGGTCGGGAAAAAATTTCAGCAATAGCGAGCAAAGCTCTCTCATCCGGTAATTTACTTTTTCTGTCTTCATCTTCTTTCTCAGGAAGATAATTTTTTTTGGTATGGAGTTTAACCGGATTGCTCCAGCTAATAAATCCACACTTTACAAAATTGTTTTCAGATAAAAAATGAGCCAACTTTTCAAGCTCATAACCACACCTATGAAGAACGTCATTCTCATAATACTTCCTGGCTATCTGTAAAGCCTCATCCAGAGCTATAACAGAAGTATTATAGATATTAGCATTATTACATGTCTGCAAAAGAGCTTTCTCAAGACATCTTAAAGCCATCATTTTGCACCCATGATTTTTTACTGGATTCAACGCCTGATTGTATCTTATATAGCTTTTAGCAAAATCAATAAAACCACTATCTAAACTATTCTCACTGCCCACTAAGCCGCATCCTGTTTTCAATTTTCTAAAAACTGCAATGCCTTTCCATACACTGGAGTTCCAGTCTATAACACCATCATAAACAGTTAATTTATTGCGACAGAATGCTATAAAATCTTGAGCATTTTGGCTTGCATCTAATTCAGAGCTTGCTTTAAAAATAATAATATTACTCATTTACACCTCCATCTTTAAACCTTTTGAAATGGATACATCCATGACATGATATTGTTGAGTACTCAGTACAAGATGAATATGAATTAATTGTGAAGACATCATTAGATGTTATCTCATTCAGTTTAATTTTCCCAAGGAAAACACCCGCAAGAAAACCGAGGTTATCAGAAACAGCTTCGTTAATTTTTATTGAGTTATCAGGCAAGTTTTCAGTATAAATACCTACAGTTGCAGTTGAAGAATGGTCCAATAGCTCAGCAATAATCTGTGAACTATATCCTTCTCTCGCAAGTTTTGTTCCGAGGGTATAACGGAGCCTATATGCATTGATTTTCATACGCTCCCCCGTTCTTTCTGACATCACATTTTCTTTTTCAACGATTTTTTTAAGTGATAAGCTAACGGTATTTTTTGATGCATGAAGTCTGTCAGAAACCAAAACTTCATAGAAGCCATTAATTTCATTTAGCATCTTATAATTTTTCTTATCAAGAAAAACAGCCACCTCATTTTTTTCTTCAGAAAAAAGAGTTCTGCCAATATGTCCTTCAATAAGAGATATAGAAAAATTTACCTGCTGCATCAATAGTTTATAAATAAAACCATCAATACTCAGCATTCTGAACTCCTTTCTGAATTCTTTTCCTTGCTTAATCCTAGGGACATTTATAAAGAATAAATCATTCCCATCAGAATTTTTTTCTCTAACTATATCTTTAAACTTTAATGCTACAATCTGTAATGCTCTACGTCCTGTAAAACTCACTAATAGCGCTGATGATAATTCCTGTAAAGTTATCTTTTTATTTTTATAAGCGTTAAACATGGACTCGTTTAATGCTTTATGTTCATTATTAGTTAATGCCCCTTTCTCTGGATCTTCTTGTTTAACAATAGTTCCTGCTGACTTTGCCTTTAATCTCATTGCTTCCATCAAAGTTATAGCATTATCATCAATGCCGTAATACCCTAATGAATGCCACTTCTTAAAGAAACACCTTAACAGAATTAACCTTTGTATATTAACCTCTGTAAGTAGCGACCTGTAATTCAAAATATCCGATTCAGAAATAAAAGTAGATGCCGTTTTTTTGAGAAAGTCCTTCATAATACCATTAATTTTACGTACATAAGCTGAACTATAATTTCTGGCATAAAAAGAAAGTGTATTCAGATAACCATCAATAAGTTCTGGGTTAATAATTCGAGACACTGCACCAACATTAATATTATTATTGTTATCTAACTTCCACTTATCATCATAGATGTTAACATAGTATCCGCGTTGTTTTGCCTGTATGCTTAATCTTTCTGAATTAAATTCTTTCTTATTCATAAAAACAACCTCTCATCAACCCTTGCTGCATTATAAGAGAAGTCTTGTGAGCTTCTTTTATAATATGTCTTCTGTTATATATCCTTGCTGTCCCCGACCCAATACTCCATCCCATCAGGTAAGATCTAATTTGTTCCTCCCTTTCCTGAGAGACGCCTTCATTCATTTCATCCATATTCATGGAGAACTCATAATTCCATGTATGTCTCAGTTGATGTCCACATAACTCAGATAACTCAGGATGAGACTTGCTTATGAGATCAATAATCTTGTGGTAAGCCGAAATTGATAGTGGCATTCCATTAGTATCACCGGCTTTATACGTAATAAATACAAAGTCATTTTTTTGGGACTTATTTATTCTATTTCTATCCATCGTTATATAATTATAGATTTCCCCCATCAAAGCTTCTCCAACTGGAATTATTCTTTCACCCGTTTTCACCAGAGGCTGGTTTCTTCTTGGATCGGACTTATCATTAGCTCTTCGTTTTATTGAAATCGTAGATCCAAAAAAATCGATATCGCTTACCCTGAGATTTAAAAGCTCTCCTGCCCTGACACCAAATGAAAAAAGCATCAATATCATCAATCGATTTCGAGCCTGAACCAAATCAGTAAAGGGATTAAGTTCTGAACCAGGTTTAATAATGGAGAATAGTAGATCGAGCTGTTTTCGGCTTAGGGCCTTATCAGATATCTCTTTTTTATATCTATCTTTTTTCAATGGTTTTTTACTTTTCAATTCTCTGATGAATTTATCTATTTTGCTTCGAGTTCCTTTCCCATTTGATTGAGATAAATGAATCTGACAAAACCATTCCAAGTAATCGCAGACGACACTTAATCTAAAATACTTTGTTGGATTCTCAGTGCAAATCATTTTGTGAGCAGGGTTTATCTTCTTAATTTTAAAGTTCATCGACATATAATCACACAAGGAATCTATTTCATTACAGTTCAAAAATCTGAGTTTAAGAACTCTTTCTTCTATATCAATATCATTAGCAGAAAACCATCTATGCAAGAGAACCAGAATGCCTGCAATAGAGAGCATGGTGTTAATAGAGTTTGAGCGATTTCTAACCTGAGTTAATATATAAAGATTTGGATAGTAAACTGGCTCTCCTGATAATTTATCTATTACATGGCAAAACCTTTCTCCACTTTCAAAAGCAAAAGAATTAACGCTGTATTTTTTCATTTCATCTCCTTTAAATTTTACATTTCTATATAGGTGATATATATTAATATGCAATGATATTATTTTTTGCAAAAATAATAGTTTTTAATTTGTTTGTTTTTGTTTGAAATCAATAATGTATCAGTGAAAATTTTCGCACCTTATATAAGGTGAATCTAGTTCATATTATGTTTACCTAATACTTACTATTTAACCTCAGAGTCTTAGAAAGACTAAGTTAATTTTAATCTGCAAATTTTTCTGTAAAATATACATTCCTTTTATTCATTTATTTTTTACATTATTGGTAAGATTTTTTTATACTCAAAAGAAAGGTCTTTGTTAATTTAATCAGGCAACGTGCTTTCGTGATTTTTCGATAGTCAATTGAATCCACTCTTCAACTTCACTTTCAATGAAAGCAACGGCACGAGATCCAATTTTTACTGGTGATGGGAAGCATCCTTTGCTGATGAGATGATAGATCCAGGCTTTTCCATAACCTGTACGATTGAGGACTTCTGGTAAACGAATAAGGCGGGTGTTTTGCTGATTCATAATCTTTTCCTCTTGTGTCGTTTTGATAGAAATGACTATACAAATGAATCAGCAAAAAAAGCAGTGAACCTCCGAACAGCAGGGATATGGGTTTCAGATTCAGTCAGAATCTGAGATTTTCATCACCTCTGAAACTCTGATCTTTTTGAGATGGTCGTTTTTGTTGATGAACAGGTTGAACTGCCGGATAAATGGGATGCTTGCCGCTTTCATAGCAAGTGGTCTGTCAGTGTCCCTAATCTGATGGTTCAGGCGAGTATCGCTCTCATTATCGTCATCAGTGTACAGCAGACGTGATAGACGGTTTTCTGATATGCGAACTTTGTGCAGGTTTGACCATACCAAGATATCAATCATAGGTATCAGTCTGTAGTTGATGATTTTCTTAATTGTGCCATAGCCGAACCTGATCGAATCAGATGTATCGGCTTTAATGCCTCGTACTTTACGCCATTGTGGAAGTGCAGCCTTCAGGGATTCAGCAATCTCTTCATCTGTTCCATTTACTAGGTCGATTTCGACCATGACCGTATCCCTGAACAATTTTGGCAAAACTTCCGATACAGGGCTATCGAGGAATTCACGGTTAACCGAATACTCATCACTCCCATCCCAAAAGAACAGTGAATTTCGCAACCCCACAATACTGAGTTGCGCCAGTCTTTCAGTTGTTGTCAGATAGAAGTGAGGTGGCTGGTACAGGGTATCTTCTCTGGTAAGATAGCCAAGATGTTTCTCGGTAATGAGAAACGGTTTTCCGCTGAAAATCCGTTCAATGTAAAGCCTGACCGCTTCTGCTTCGAATTCTTCATGATAAACCTTAAAGAATAGTGTTCTTGCCAATAGCTCATGGTAAAGCTGTATGAGAGTCAGATCTTCGAATCCTCGATATGTATCTATATCCAGCCACTTCTTCACATCTCTCGTATGTTCAACTGACCAGTTTTTCATAACGATCTCCAACAGGCATTAGACTTAATGTATGTAGCTAACGTAATCGACATGTTAAAGGAAGACCAATGAAATGAGTTCAGATGCCATCAGGAAGTTGAACCAAGAGGTTTGATATTTTTTGATACAGTTCGCTAACGGACTATTTTCAGGGGGTTATTCCGTTACGATTTATGGTTCCTTTATAGAACCAAAGGTAAAGTCAGAAACAACAGTTATCTAGAAAATTCAATCAATTAGATAGCTAGTTACAGGGACGCCAGCCAATCATGATTGGACGGTGTAAAAACAACACCAACAAAAACAGGAAGTTAGAAGTCTCAGCAGGACACCGACCAGACGGTGAGGATACAAAAAAGGATACGCAAAGGAGCCGCGGCTCCTGGTGACATGAAAGCCCACAGATGTGGGCTTTTTCGTTGATGGTCAGAACGACCAGTTCACACCAGCTACCGCGTTCCACGGGGATTCCACACCGGCACCATGGCTATACCCCACCCCAAGATGCCCGCTTAACGTACTGCTGAATGAGGCTTTAATACCTGCCTGGTATATTCCACGTCTGCCCGACAAATCATTGACGAAATTACCGTCATTATTCACCTTCACCCGGTTATCATCGACAAATTCTTTGCGCACAGCCGCCTTCAGCCACGGCTCAATTTCCATACCGTTTCCCAGACGCATGTTGTAACTCAGCGTTGCCCCCAGTTCACGATATATACTGCGGGTATCGACTGATTTCGATTTCATGCCATTGGATAAATGATATTCGGGGTTATCAGCGGTGAACCCCGTTAACGATGCATACGGCGTCAGGTTCCAGTTACCATCGGTAAATCGCATCCCGGTTTCAATGTGACCGCCCAGCCCGTTGCTGTGGTAACTGCCATTGGCGGCTCCACCGCTGCTCATTTTACCGGCTACGTTACTTTCAAAACGGTTCAGCTTCACGACACCGTCCAGATAGAAACCACTTTCATGTTCCCAACTGGCATAGCCGCCCAGAGAATAACTGCCCACACTGCCATGTCCTCCGCGATCAAAACCGATATGTGAATGAGAATAACCCATAAAAGCGCCCAGCGTCGCAATCCCCTCAGGAATATCATTACGGCTGTCGATCCCCACTGTCATTCCGGTCAGCGTCTGCTCAAACCCGGCCCCCGCATCGGTGGTGACATTATTACGGGTGTTATACGTCGCCCCCCAGACATTATTGTTGTGTGGACTCGCTTTCATTATGTTCAACCGCTCGCGAATACTGTTTAGCTCAGCATCAAATACCAACGGTAATGTTGCAGCCATATTGAGTACGGCTGCCGTAGAAGGCGTGATGCGTTTCTCCGGAACGGGTGTCGGCGTTGGATCGGGAGTCGGGTCTGGTTTCGGATCCGGTTTTGGGTCTGGTTTTGGATCTGGCTTCGGATTTGGGTTGGGATTTGGGTTGGGATCCGGGTTGGGTTTGACATCATTGGTCAGGTTCCAGTTGCTGTTGCCATCGCTTTTCAGGACATACTCATAGGTCCCAAGATCAACGAAACCGCCAGTATTGCCCAGCGAAAACGAAGCATCCCCTCCCCCTGTTTTCACCAGCGTCATCGCGTCGTCAGACTGAGGGCTGACGCCGGTATCCTGAACAAAGATTTTAAAATTACCAGTGGCGTTGTTGTTGACGACCAGTTGATCGCCCCGGGAGCCAGCAACGTTGGTATGCAGGTAGAAATTACCGCTACCGGAAAGTTCATTGGTTGTCAGCGTATTGTAGATACCGTTAGTTGTGGCAGGCGCTGCTGTTTGTGCTGATAAATAAACATCACCGTCGTTGAGTAGCAAACTGTTTACTCTATATTCGCAGTTGCTGGTACCTGCACAGGAATTATTGCTGTTAAGCCAGACACTGCCCCGGCTGGCAGCCGTCAGGTCGGCAAGCGTGGTATCGACGCCATTTCCCAGAGTCAATGTCGCGCTATCGGTAATCCGGACCGCCCCTTCGAGTTTAACTGGCGTAACATTATCCCGTGGCGTCATTAACGACAGGCTTCCTGTCGCGCCACTGACCGATGCATCCGCCAGCGTACCTGCGTAGACGATTGCCGTCCCGCCAGCGACCTGGAGATCTTCTGCCCGGGCCAGAGCCTGAAACTCATCTTTTGACCGCCCAAGGGTATATTGCCCGCCAGAGTTAACCTTTGTGGCGGAGTCCTGACCCAGGTTTTGCATTGCCCCACCCTTGCCAACCGTGGAGTCGCGAGCTTCGGTACCTGCTAATACCAATAAATTACCGCCATTTTCCAGCAACATATTGGTCGCTAAATTGCCGGAAATGGAAAAAGTGCCGTACTGGTGAGTACCGCTGATTTCAATACCGTTAGCCGTGCTCGTCTGGAGAGCGGCACCGCTGTTCTGGACGATATCTGTTGCTTTGCCATTATCGTTAACTGTCAGCGTACCGCCTTCATTGATCGTTGTTTTTATTGCCTCTCCGTTAGCCGAAACTGTTTGTATTCCACCGTCGTTAATCGTTGTCTCATTCGCCACACCCTCGACGATTTGTTCGCCGCCGGTGAGCGTCGTGCCTGTCGCAGTGGCTTTTGTTTTGACGATCTCCCGTCCGCCCGCATTGACCTGTGTTTTGGCGGAAGTGGTGTCTGACTCCACGGTTAACACGCCGCCATTTGCCAGCAGGATATTGTTCGCCGCACCCTGCTCGATGCTGAACGCGACGCCATCCGCGCGTGTTCCTGTGACCCGCGTCGCCCTGGTGGTTGCAACCAAAGCGCCCTGACTACTCTGCTGTATCCCCGTTGCGCTGCCTTTCTCCCGCACATCGAGTGTGCCGCCGTCATTAAGCACCGAGTTTTCAGCCAGACCGCCCTCATTAACTACCTGTGAACCCCCATTAATAATGGAACCTTCCGCTGTCCCGTTTGCCATAATTTGTTGTAGGCCAGAGACGATATCGGTATTGATTGCCTTACCATAATTCTGAACGGTTTGCGTGCCACCATTGATGTGTGTTTTCTCTGTTGACCCACCATCAACAATTTGTTCACCACTTTCGATATTTGCTTCAGTGGCTAAACCATATACCGTTTGCTTGCCACCTTTGATATTTGCTTTATCAGAAGTGGCACTGGCATATATTGTTTGGGTGCCAGCACTATTGAGTACAGTGCCAACATCTTTTCCATAAACATCCATTTTGCCGTTGGCATTAATAATCGTGTCAACTGCCCGGGAACCAGTGACGACTGTTAATGAGCCAGCGTTTTCCAGCACTACATTTTTAGCTTCTGAATTCCTGATGTAGAAAGCATCACCATAACTGTTGGTTCCTTCGATAAGTGTTCCGGAGGTCGTGGAAGCAATTAATGCGCCGCCGGATTGTTGCTCAACATGCTTAGCCTCACCACCGTCCTGAACCTCCAGAACGCCGCCATTATTAAGTCTGGTGCTATCTGTTTTAGCCTCCTTCTGGACAATCAGCTTACCGCCAGCATCAATGGTAGTATTTTTCGCCGAGGTTTTAGCCACTACCGTCAGTTCGCCGGTATTTTCCAGCACAACATAATTAGCCTCCCCTCCGGTAATAGTGAAGTGAGAGAGCTTGTTGTATCCTTCGATATCAGTCCCTGCACCCGTGTTGGCAACTAAAGCACTGCCCGTCTCCTGGTTAACCCCATGTGCAATACCGCCGGTATAGACAATCAGCGAGCCTCCGGCGCTAATATTGCTGCCAATTGCCGTACCATCTTTCTCAACAACCTGCCGGCTCCCGGAGGATATAATTGTTGTGTCAGCTTTCCCGCCGCTTTTGATATTTTGCGTTCCGCTGTTGATATTGGTGCCTGTGGCTATGCCATAATTATTAATATTCTGTGTGCCACCATTAATTATGGTATTTGTCGCGTTTCCGGCAACATCCATAACCCCGCCATTATCTATTCGGGTCGCATCAGCTTTAGCATTGGTTAAAACTGACATTGTTCCTTTATCTTTGATAATCGTCTTGTTTGCAGAATGAGATACTTCTAAATGGCCTCCGTTTTCCAGCAACACATTGTCAGCCACTTTATTGTGGATGGAGAATGCCCCTTCACTATTCGTACCGCTCACCGTCAAATCGTAAGTCGTTACTTTTAAAGCGGCTCCATCGTGCTGAGTAATATTAGTTGCCGTACCACCTCTAACATCAAGCACGCCGCCGGAATAAACTTCAATAACATCCGAGGTGCTGGTGTTATCAACAATTTGCGTGCCACCAGCATAGATCTGCGTATTTTTTGCCGTTGACTTACTATTCAGAGACTGAGTTCCGCCTTCAATCGTGTTGTTCAGCGCACGGCTCTCATATACTCTTTGCTCACCGCCATTTTTAATGGTGGTTGTTTCTACTGTGCTCTGTTCAACATACTGTCGACCACCATTTATGGTTGTGTTCGTTGCCAGACTTCCTTGCGTGATGTCCTGAGAGCCAGACTTATTTATCGTTGTACTGTCGACATGCCCCTGAGTTGTTACTCGTTGGCTGCCACCATCAATGATTGTTCCATTCGCAGTCCCCCCACTTATGTGTGAATTACCACCCTTAATTGTCGTTCCATTGCTGATACCACCTTTATAAACGTCCTGATTGCCACTCTCGATTGTCGTACCTGTGGAAATACCCCCGTCATGAATTGACTGTCTGCCACCGTTAATGGTTGTATTATTAGCCTGCCCCACAAAATTGTTATGACTTCCTACATCTTGATATCCACCAGATTCAATAAGACTTCCATTAGATACCCCGCCATGAACATTCTGCTGGCCATGGTTGATAATATGAGTGTTATTTGTTGTACCTCGTTCATCTACTCTTTGGGTGCCATCTACAGTCTCATCGTTTACCACACCAATAACATCAGAAGTGAAGGCCACCATCCCGGGCGGGGCATATATCAAGGCAGATATCAATAAGGAAAGTACTGAGCGGCGACAATAATGGGGACTGGTCCTGTTCATAAATTTCATCCTCTGAAAAGTGAATACTGAGTAGCGTTTAAGCGACCTTAGCTTTGCTGCAACATCAGCCCACAGGCACCAGACCAGGGGATTCATCCTGAAGAGACAGCGCAAGTGTATTGTGTTCACCGCTCATCAAAGACATCATGATGAAATGATGATATTCCGCATAAGAATGAGGCATTTTTTAAACGCAGTGCGCTGAAGTGTGGTTGGATAAAAAAGTCAATCTATTCAGGAAACACGGGCGTATTCTTTTCTTTCGACAATGAGGCCGTTGGCAAAATAAAATGATTTACATAATCGTTTCTGATGAATATCTTCTGCTCACATAAAAATCACACAATAACTTTGAGATCGCAGATTGTTTTACTTTTACAGCATTCGTCCCCCCATTGTTTGGCAAATATAGATTGGGCCAGAGCACGAAAGTTAATACCACGTTCGCACAGATCCTCCAACAGCACGACAAGATGCCACATACTGCGCCCCAGTCGGTTCAGTTTACAGACTAGCAGTGCGTTCCCTGCCGATGATGTCCTGACCAGTTTTTTCAGTCCGGACCTCCTGCCACGGTTTTACGTTGAAGTGGTAACCCTGAGCACGCAGTTCTTCAGTCAGGCGTGGTGCACCGTAACGCTGTTATTGCTGGGTGAGATCAAAAAACTTTCAGGCAGCTAAGGAAAGTTGAACCAGACATTAGATGAAATATTTCAACCAATTACAGCACCAATTCAGTCACTGCTAGCCCACCAAATAAATCAAGGGGTTACATGAAAACGTAGCCCCTTTTTCTTTGGTAGTGACACTAAAATGGATGTAGTGTGAAGAATAATCCCATTTACTCAATCAATAATACATATTGTTTCAATCTACGTTATTATCTCTTCGTAAAAATAGCCATTTATTTATCATTGAAAACTACTTTTAGAACTTCATACAAGGGGACTATTCACAACAGGACTATTCTCAATGGGAGCATCCTCAGGGGAGTTATCATCAAAGTCATCATCCATAAATAAAATATCATCGAATGGTGCCACACCCGTGATCATTTTTATTTTTTTATTACGATCAGATAAGACTCCATTTAAACCGTTTTCGCTCACAGGTTTTAATGATTTTTCATAACTCTCATGGTTAGCAGGCGTATTAAAAATACACGGAGTATCAACATCAAACAATGACGTTCCCCAGTTCACATATTGAATATCATAGTTACTGAAGTTCTGTCCAGAAAAGAAGCATCCCTTAAAATCCAATCCACGTAGATTATATAAGCCACCCTCTTCTTTTTGGAGAGTAATGTTAATTTTGGCTATCTCCCGGACATCATCGCTATTTTTGTATTTGAATACCGTTTCAAGATGTTCTCCAGACAGCTTGACTTCTGGAAATAATTTGAAATCAAAGCCTATATTATTATGTGTCAACGTAGATGAACAAAATATGGAAAAAGCTTGCAGTGCTGAATTATAGCTATCGATTTTATCTTGAGGCTGAGCTCTTGGTAAAAACTTATAGCAACACTCATAAAAATTAAGTAGAAACTCTGAAGACCTTCCATTTTGATCAAATAATATCCCCTTGAACTCATTCACAAACGCATCTGTTTTTTCTTGAATATCTATGGTGTGATATTTTGACGCTAAAAAAGCAGAACTCTGCTGAAGCTCATTAATATCAAATTGACTAGCGTTGATAAACTGCGTTTGTTTTAATTTATCTACATCATTACTTTTACCTTGTGCAGGTGGTTCAGATAAAGATGTAGTAATGTTTGTTGCTCGTTGGTTATTGTAAATATTATAGATGGTAGTATTTTTACTTATATTATCAAGAAGCGTCTTTTCATTTCTCTTAGAGCATTCAACTAATTGCTCAACCTCACCTTTATTCGCTGATTTATGAACTTCAGAAGCCGTGTTTTCTTTGTTATCCAGCTTTAGTTTAATGAGAAGATTTTCCCAGACCTGCTTGCTTAAACATACTACGTCAGGCTCACCATCAGTAACTACCTCGTAATTATTATCAAAGTATATGGTGAATATTTTTAATTTGTTTTCATCAACATCATATTTAATACGTTTTAATTGCCCTCCAGCTCCCATAATGACAAAGGCGTTGCCTTCTTTATATTTACATTCAGACATCATTTTTTGTAAAGTGTCAAGAGCACCGCGATACGTCGCTGATGCAGCTTCCTTACAAATTAATTTTACAATACTATGAGCTAGTAGCTCCATATGTTTAGAAGATTTATTTTCATTATAACTTCCACTACCCAAAACTGCGCTAGCGTTAAATCCGTTGCTTTTACTAACTAACATTGTCTATTCCTCAATTAATGTCTACATGGCTATTTTTAATGTTATTACTGTTTGTCACTATAAAAAATCGCTCATTTGAGACAATTACTGACATTAACTGCTTCACTTGCTACGCATGGAACTTTTAATTAAATTAGCACAGGAATGTTAAATTTAATAAACAAAAGGTTATTTCGCTGTATGATAAAAACCACCCGTTATAATTAATTAGTGAAAATCGTTTTTCGAGTGTTAGAAATTTATATCTAAATAGCGTTGATTAATGAGCAAAGCCAGACTCCTGTAACGCTCACAAAACTCATCTACCTGCGGCGGGTGTTCTAGTCAGTAGTAGATGTTTAAGGCGTGGCAGAGACATTTCATCCTTACTCTACGGCATTGTTCTACATACATTGGTTGTGGTACTCACTCATCATCAGTGAGCGAACAGAGAATAGTTCAGTGATTTGAGTAATTAACCTGATTAAATGAATGGGTATAATAAATGATAATACTCTGGCTTTATCGTTAATTACTTAATTCCACATGTAAGCAATTTGCCCGCTTGGCATAGCGGGCATTTTTTCCAGGTACTTTTGAATGAGTACTGATGGATAAATACATTGCAGTGGCGTGCCACGTACCAAAACACCAGCCCTCATTCGAAACCACCCACCGCACTTCTTCCTTTAAATGGCGTTAGTCATGAAATATAGACCGCCATCGAGTACTCCTTGTACCCTTAACTCTTCCTGATACATGAATGATGATTTGGTGGCCCCTGCTGGACTTGAACCAGCGACCAAGCGATTATGAGTCGCCTGCTCTAACCACTGAGCTAAAGGGCCTTAAGTATGCAATAACAATACTTATAAACCACGCAATAAACATGATGATCTTATGATGTAAATAACAGATTTTTATGCGTTCTCATCCATCCTGGGTCGTCAATACATGCGACATAAAACCCGACATCGCCTCCATTCGCAAAGTCGATACTCGCAGTCAACAAGCAAATGTTAATAATTAACACTATCTATAGTTATCATCGATTCAATGATACTTTGTAATGATTTTGTATCTAATAATATAAGTTTATTACATTAACTGAAAAGTTTTCGCATCATTATGATATCTGTTACTTTTCACTCCATAAAAATAAACTTCATATAGCAATATATTCTTTTATAGAACTTATTCTGCTAATAATTAGTTTCGTATGAGCGATTTTTGACAGTTGCCTCTCCAGACCACATCGATAATTAAAAAAACAGATTTAAGCATTATCCTTTTCCATATAAATATTGGATAAAAATAGGACATCTGTTTGCAATTACTTTCACAACAATTAAACATTTTTATGTTTCCGTATACATCATATTACTCTACCATTAGAGGAACGTTATTATGTTTTCTATAAAACCAGGACCAAGAAATTTACCTATCGACAACCCCTCATTGTTATCATGGAACATTACTGACGGGGATCTAAATTCCAAATTAAATACATTAGAATATCTAAACTGTGTAACAAATATTATTAATGCTTGTGGAGTTTATCCTCAGGATTTAAAAGACAGAGAAATTATATCAACTTTTCACGCAGAAAAAATCATTAATGATCTGTTAAAAAACGATTATGAAATTTCCCTTTTTCCAGATACAACTTACCGTGAACTGAATAAAGCTGCACAGCGTAGTATTACAGCGCCAGACAGGATAGGAGAAGGGAAAACATGGGTTTATCAACGAGATACAATGGTTGAAAGAGGTGATAACAGCGGTGTTCATCAGTATGGTCCTGCTGAACATTTCACCCACATTATATCTGACAAACCCTCCCCAAAAGATAAATATGTTGCATATGCTATTAACATTCCTGACTATGAGCTGGCAGCCGATGTATATAATATTAACGTGACGTCACCTTCCGGACAGCAAGAAACATTTAAAATATTAATCAATCCAGAACATCTACGGCAAACACTTGAGCGTAAATCTCTTACTGCTGTTCAGAAATCACAATGTGAAATCATCACCCCCAAAAAACCTGGCGAAGCGATTCTTCATGCTTTTAATGCCACCTACCAGCAGATCAGGGAAAATATGTCTGAGTTTGCACGTTGCCATTATGGGTATATACAAATCCCTCCAGTGACAACTTTCCGCGCCGACGGACCAGAAACTCCCGAAGAAGAAAAAGGTTACTGGTTTCACGCTTATCAACCCGAAGATCTTTGTACCATCCATAATCCAATGGGAGATTTGCAGGATTTTATCGCATTGGTTAAAGATGCTAAAAAATTTGGTATCGATATCATTCCTGATTATACCTTTAACTTTATGGGAATCGGGGGTAGTGGTAAAAATGACCTGGATTATCCCTCTGCTGATATACGAGCGAAGATCAGTAAAGATATAGAAGGTGGTATCCCTGGCTATTGGCAAGGTCAGGTTTTGATTCCATTTATTATCGATCCAGTAACAACAGAACGTAAACAAATCCATCCAGAAGATATACATCTCACTGCAAAAGACTTCGAAGCAAGTAAAGATAACATCTCTAAGGATGAATGGGAAAACCTCCATGCATTAAAAGAAAAGCGTTTAAATGGAATGCCTAAAACAACCCCCAAAAGTGACCAGGTTATTATGCTGCAAAATCAATACGTTCGTGAAATGCGAAAATATGGCGTACGAGGTTTACGTTATGATGCGGCAAAACACTCAAAACATGAACAAATAGAAAGATCAATAACCCCACCGCTTAAAAATTATAATGAGCGATTACACAATACTAATTTATTTAACCCAAAATATCAAATAAAAGCCGTTATGAATTACATGGAATATCTGGTAACTTGTCAGTTGGATGAACAACAAATGTCATCGCTGCTTTATGAAAGAGATGATTTAAGCGCCATTGATTTTTCATTGCTCATGAAGACGATAAAAGCCTTTTCATTTGGTGGCGATCTCCAAACCCTTGCATCAAAACCGGGTTCCACAATCTCAAGCATCCCATCAGAAAGACGGATATTGATTAACATTAACCACGATTTCCCTAACAATGGTAATCTTTTCAATGACTTTCTATTTAACCATCAACAAGATGAACAATTAGCAATGGCATATATGGCCGCTCTCCCGTTCAGCAGGCCTTTAGTTTACTGGGATGGCCAAGTATTAAAATCAACGACTGAGATTAAAAATGATGATGGGTCCACGCGTGTCGGCGGTGAGGCGTGGCTTAATAAAGGTTGCTCTACCTATCAGCAGCTCTACAATGAATTCCACGCATTATATATAGATAAAGCAGGAATATGGAGCGCATTTGAGGGTGTATTTGCAACTAAAAACGTTCTGGCCTTTAGTCGTGGGGATTCTGTGAATATTAATCACTCTCCTCATGACGGACTAGTTATAATAAATAAAGGAAACGAAGAAATAGAAGGTGCCTGGCCTAACAAATTGCAACCAGGAATATATAAAAATATGGGGAGTAATAGCGTTAACATTATTATTAATAATACACGCAAAAGTATTCCCCCTGGTAAAGTATTTACGCTTAAAGGCGGAACTCTAAATATCAACATTCCTGGCCGTAGCGCTCTTCTTTTAGGGAAAACAGGAGAACTGCCGAACTATCTCTATTTGTAATTTAATGTTATATCTGCCCCGCTAAAACGGGGCAGATAATATGTTTAGTTTACTGACGGTCATTTTGCAGTGAAGCCATTTACTGTTTTTTATCGACCAGATAATCTGTTCTCTGATGGTAATTCCCCCCTAACCTGTTGCTTTAGTTATTCATTTCCTGTCTCACTTTGCCTTAATACCCTACGTTAAATGTTACTAATTTGTTGTTTTTGATCACAATAAGAAAACAATATGTCGCATTTGTGCGCATTTTTCAGAAATGTAGATATTTTTAGATTATGGCTACGAAATGAGCATCGCCATGTCACCCTACATATCATAAGAGGATCGCTTCTGATGAATGCACTGACCGCCGTACAAAACAACGCTGTCGATTCAGGCCAGGACTATAGCGGATTCACCCTCACCCCATCGGCGCAATCCCCGCGTCTGCTGGAACTTACCTTCACCGAACAGACGACCAAACAGTTTCTCGAACAGGTTGCCGAATGGCCCGTACAGGCGCTGGAGTACAAATCGTTTCTGCGTTTTCGGGTAGGCAAAATTCTTGATGATCTGTGTGCGAATCAGCTACAACCGTTGCTGTTAAAGACGTTGCTAAACCGCGCTGAGGGTGCGTTGTTGATCAATGCGGTGGGGGTCGATGATGTGAAGCAAGCGGATGAGATGGTGAAGCTGGCGACGGCGGTGGCGCATCTGATTGGTCGCTCCAATTTCGACGCAATGAGCGGTCAGTATTACGCGCGTTTTGTAGTGAAAAATGTCGATAACTCAGACAGCTATCTGCGCCAACCGCACCGCGTAATGGAGCTGCACAACGACGGTACCTACGTCGAAGAGATCACCGACTATGTGCTGATGATGAAAATCGACGAGCAGAACATGCAGGGTGGAAATTCGCTGCTGCTGCATCTCGACGACTGGGAACATCTCGACCACTATTTCCGCCACCCGCTGGCGCGTCGCCCGATGCGCTTTGCCGCGCCGCCAAGCAAAAACGTCAGCAAAGATGTTTTCCATCCGGTGTTCGACGTTGATCAGCAGGGTCGCCCGGTGATGCGCTATATCGACCAGTTCGTCCAGCCGAAAGACTTCGAAGAAGGCGTGTGGTTGAGCGAGCTTTCCGATGCCATTGAAACCAGCAAAGGCATTCTTTCTGTACCCGTTCCCGTTGGCAAATTCCTGTTGATTAACAACCTGTTCTGGCTGCACGGTCGCGACCGCTTTACTCCGCACCCGGATCTGCGCCGTGAACTGATGCGTCAGCGTGGCTATTTCGCTTACGCCACTCACCACTACCAGACGCATCAGTAAGCGCAAAGGAATTGAGCGGATGTATGATTTTGTGATTATTGGCGGCGGCATCATCGGCATGTCGACCGCCATGCAACTGATTGATGTCTATCCGGACGCGCGCATTGCGTTGCTGGAGAAAGAGTCTGGCCCGGCCTGTCACCAGACGGGCCACAACAGCGGCGTGATCCATGCCGGGGTTTATTACACGCCCGGCAGTCTGAAGGCGCAGTTTTGCCTGGCGGGAAACCGCGCCACCAAAGCCTTTTGCGATCAAAACGGCATTCGCTACGACAACTGCGGCAAGATGCTGGTCGCCACGTCTGAACTCGAAATGGAACGGATGCGCGCCTTATGGGAACGCACGGCCGCGAACGGTATCGAGCGCGAGTGCTTAAACGCCGATGAACTGCGCGAGCGCGAACCGAATATCACCGGGCTTGGCGGTATTTTTGTGCCGTCCAGCGGCATTGTCAGCTACCGCGAAGTCACGGCGGCGATGGCAAAAATTTTCCAGGCCAGAGGCGGCGAGATTATCTATAACGCCGAAGTCAGCGGCCTTAGTGAGCATAAAAGCGGCGTGGTGATACGTACCCGTCAGGGCGGCGACTATGAAGCATCGACGCTGATTAGCTGTTCCGGGCTGATGGCTGACCGGCTGGTGAAAATGCTCGGCCTCGAACCGGGCTTTATTATCTGCCCGTTCCGCGGCGAGTATTTCCGCCTGGCGCCGGAGCATAACCAGATTGTTAACCATCTGATTTACCCCATTCCCGATCCGGCAATGCCGTTTTTGGGCGTTCATCTCACCCGCATGATCGACGGTAGCGTCACCGTAGGGCCAAACGCAGTGCTGGCGTTCAAACGCGAAGGCTATCGCAAGCGCGACTTCTCATTTAGCGACACGCTGGAGATTTTAGGCTCGTCGGGGATTCGCCGGGTGCTGCAAAACCATCTACGCTCAGGACTGGGCGAGATGAAAAACTCGCTGTGTAAAAGCGGCTATCTGCGGCTGGTGCAAAAGTATTGTCCCCGGCTTTCGTTAAGCGATCTCCAGCCCTGGCCCGCCGGTGTGCGGGCGCAGGCGGTATCGCCGGACGGCAAGCTGATTGACGATTTTCTGTTTGTCACCACCCCGCGCACGATCCACACCTGCAATGCGCCCTCCCCGGCAGCGACATCAGCAATTCCTATTGGTGCGCATATTGTCAGCAAGGTACAAACGCTGTTGGCAAGCCAGAGTAACCCCGGACGCACGCTGCGAGCGGCACGTAGTGTGGATGCCTTACACGCCGCATTTAATCAATAACCTTTGAAAACAGGATGTAGCGATGAAACTGAACGACAGTAACTTATTCCGCCAGCAGGCGTTGATTAACGGGGAATGGCTGGACGCCAACAATGGTGAAGTCATCGACGTCACCAATCCGGCGAACGGCGACAAGCTGGGTAGCGTGCCGAAAATGGGCGCTGATGAAACTCGCGCCGCTATCGACGCCGCCAACCGCGCCCTGCCCGCCTGGCGTGCGCTCACCGCCAAAGAACGCGCCAACATTCTGCGCAACTGGTTCAATTTGATGATGGAGCATCAGGACGATTTAGCGCGCCTGATGACCCTCGAACAGGGCAAACCACTGGCTGAAGCGAAAGGTGAAATCAGCTACGCCGCCTCCTTTATTGAGTGGTTTGCCGAAGAAGGCAAACGCATTTATGGCGACACCATTCCCGGTCACCAGGCCGATAAACGCCTGATTGTTATCAAGCAGCCGATTGGCGTCACCGCGGCTATCACGCCGTGGAACTTCCCGGCGGCGATGATTACCCGTAAAGCCGGCCCGGCGCTGGCGGCTGGCTGCACGATGGTGCTGAAGCCCGCCAGTCAGACGCCGTTCTCTGCGCTGGCGCTGGCAGAGCTGGCGATCCGCGCGGGCATTCCGGCTGGCGTGTTTAACGTGGTCACCGGTTCGGCGGGCGCGGTGGGTAATGAACTGACCAGCAACCCGCTGGTACGCAAACTGTCGTTTACCGGCTCGACCGAAATTGGCCGCCAGTTAATGGAACAGTGCGCGAAAGACATCAAAAAAGTGTCGCTGGAGCTGGGCGGCAACGCGCCGTTTATCGTCTTTGACGATGCCGATCTCGATAAAGCCGTGGAAGGCGCACTGGCCTCGAAATTCCGCAACGCCGGACAAACCTGCGTCTGCGCCAACCGTTTATACGTGCAGGACGGCGTGTATGACCGCTTTGCCGAAAAATTGCAGCAGGCGGTGAGCAAACTGCATATCGGCGACGGGCTGGATAAAGACGTCACCATCGGGCCGCTGATCGATGAAAAAGCGGTAGCAAAAGTGGAAGAGCATATTGCCGATGCGCTGGAGAAAGGCGCGCGCGTGGTTTGCGGCGGTAAAGCGCACGAACGCGGCGGCAACTTCTTCCAGCCGACCATTCTGGTGGACGTTCCGGCCAACGCCAAAGTGTCGAAAGAAGAGACGTTCGGCCCCCTCGCCCCGCTGTTCCGTTTTAAAGATGAAGCCGATGTGATCGCGCAAGCCAATGACACCGAGTTTGGCCTTGCCGCCTATTTCTATGCCCGTGATTTAAGTCGCGTCTTCCGCGTGGGCGAGGCGCTGGAGTACGGCATCGTCGGCATCAATACCGGGATTATTTCCAATGAAGTGGCCCCGTTCGGCGGCATTAAAGCCTCGGGTCTGGGTCGTGAAGGTTCGAAGTATGGCATCGAAGATTACTTAGAAATCAAATATATGTGCATCGGTCTTTAACTGGAGAACGCGAATGAGCAGCAATAAAGAGTTAATGCAGCGCCGCAGTCAGGCAATTCCTCGTGGCGTTGGGCAAATTCACCCGATTTTCGCTGACCGCGCGGAAAACTGCCGGGTGTGGGACGTTGAAGGCCGTGAGTATCTTGATTTCGCGGGCGGGATTGCGGTGCTCAATACCGGGCACCTGCATCCGAAGGTGGTTGCCGCGGTGGAAGCGCAGTTGAAAAAACTGTCGCACACCTGCTTCCAGGTGCTGGCCTACGAGCCGTATCTGGAGCTGTGCGAAATAATGAATCAGAAGGTGCCTGGCGATTTCGCCAAGAAAACACTGCTGGTCACCACAGGTTCCGAAGCGGTGGAAAACGCGGTGAAAATCGCCCGCGCAGCCACCAAACGTAGCGGCACCATCGCTTTTAGCGGCGCGTATCACGGGCGCACGCATTACACGCTGGCGCTGACCGGCAAGGTGAATCCATACTCTGCGGGCATGGGCCTGATGCCAGGGCTCGTTTATCGCGCGCTTTATCCTTGCCCGCTGCACGGCATCAGTGAAGATGACGCTATCGCCAGCATCCACCGGATCTTCAAAAATGACGCCGCGCCGGAAGATATCGCCGCCATCGTGATTGAGCCGGTTCAGGGCGAAGGCGGTTTCTACGCCGCGACGCCTGCGTTTATGCAGCGTTTACGCGCGCTGTGTGACGAGCACGGGATCATGCTGATTGCCGATGAAGTGCAGAGCGGCGCGGGGCGTACCGGCACGCTGTTTGCGATGGAGCAGATGGGCGTTGCGCCGGATCTTACCACCTTTGCGAAATCGATCGCGGGCGGTTTCCCGCTGGCGGGCGTCACCGGGCGCGCGGAAGTGATGGATGCCGTCGCTCCAGGCGGTCTGGGCGGAACCTATGCCGGTAACCCGATTGCCTGCGTAGCTGCGCTGGAAGTGTTGAAGGTGTTTGAGCAGGAAAATCTGCTGCAAAAAGCCAACGATCTGGGGCAGAAGCTAAAAGACGGATTGCTGGCGATAGCCGAAAAACACCCGGAGATCGGCGACGTACGCGGCCTGGGAGCGATGATTGCCATCGAGCTGTTTGAAGATGGCGATCACAGCAAACCGGACGCCAAACTCACCGCCGAGATCGTGGCTCGCGCCCGCGATAAAGGCCTGATTCTTCTCTCCTGCGGCCCGTATTACAACGTGCTGCGCATCCTTGTACCGCTCACCATTGAAGACGCTCAGATCCGTCAGGGTCTGGAGATCATCGGCCAGTGTTTTGCTGAGGCGAAGCAGTAGCACCGCCCCCATGCCGGAGGCGACGCTGCGCGTCTTGTCCGGCCTACAGGTATCAGGTCGGATAAGGCGTTTACGCCGCATCCGACATTCGGCGCACCATGCCGGAGGCGACGCTTACGCGTCTTGTCCGGCCTACGGAAATGTAGGTCGGATAAGGCGTTTACGCCGCATCCGACAATCGGCGCACCCATGCCGGAGGCGACGCTGCGCGTCTTGTCCGGCCTACGGGGATCCAGGTCGGATAAGGCGTTTACGCCGCATCCGACAATCTGTACGTGAACAGGAAGAAATCTATGTTGGCCGGGTAAGGCGGAGCCGCTCTCCGGCAAAAAGAATCAATAACAATTAAACGCGTGACCCGACGCGGGAAATGTCGGGGCGCTCTCCCAAGTGACACACTTTCGAGAGGATTCAGGATGGGGCAATCATCGCAACCACATGAGTTAGGCGGCGGGCTGAAATCACGCCATGTCACCATGTTGTCTATTGCCGGTGTTATCGGCGCAAGTCTGTTTGTCGGTTCCAGCGTCGCCATCGCCGAAGCGGGCCCGGCGGTATTACTGGCCTATCTGTTCGCCGGGCTACTGGTGGTTATGATTATGCGGATGTTGGCGGAAATGGCGGTTGCCACGCCCGATACCGGTTCGTTTTCCACCTATGCCGATAAAGCCATTGGCCGCTGGGCGGGCTATACCATCGGCTGGTTGTACTGGTGGTTTTGGGTACTGGTTATCCCACTGGAAGCCAACATCGCCGCCATGATCCTGCACTCGTGGGTTCCAGGCATTCCCATCTGGTTATTTTCCCTCGTCATTACCCTTGCCTTAACTGGTAGTAATTTATTAAGCGTTAAAAACTACGGCGAATTTGAGTTCTGGCTGGCGCTGTGCAAAGTCATCGCTATCCTGGCCTTTATTTTCCTTGGTGCAGTCGCAATTAGCGGTTTTTACCCGTATGCCGACGTGAGCGGTATTTCAAGATTGTGGGATAGCGGCGGCTTTATGCCCAACGGCTTCGGCGCGGTATTAAGCGCGATGTTGATCACCATGTTCTCGTTTATGGGCGCAGAAATTGTCACCATTGCCGCCGCGGAATCCGACACGCCGGAAAAACATATTGTCCGCGCCACCAACTCGGTTATCTGGCGTATTTCTATCTTCTATTTATGCTCTATTTTTGTCGTCGTGGCATTAATACCGTGGAATATGCCGGGGCTGAAAGCCGTTGGTTCTTATCGCTCGGTTCTGGAATTGCTCAATATTCCCCATGCGAAATTAATCATGGACTGCGTGATATTACTTTCCGTAACCAGTTGCCTGAACTCGGCGCTGTATACCGCTTCCAGGATGCTCTACTCCTTAAGCCGTCGCGGTGATGCGCCCGCGGTAATGGGTAAAATCAACCGCAGTAAAACCCCGTACGTGGCGGTGTTACTCTCCACCGGCGCGGCATTTTTAACGGTGGTGGTGAACTATTACGCACCTGCGAAAGTGTTTAAATTCCTGATAGACAGCTCCGGTGCTATCGCCCTGCTGGTTTATTTAGTCATCGCCGTTTCACAGTTGCGGATGCGCAAAATTCTGCGAGCAGAAGGAAGCGAAATTCGCCTGCGCATGTGGCTTTACCCGTGGCTCACCTGGCTGGTCATCGGCTTTATTACCTTTGTGTTGGTGGTGATGCTATTCCGCCCGGCGCAACAGTTAGAAGTGATCTCCACTGGCTTATTAGCGATAGGGATTATCTGTACCGTGCCAATTATGGCTCGCTGGAAAAAGCTGGTATTGTGGCAAAAAACACCCGTTCATAATACGCGCTGATAATGATCAGGAGTCACACCATGACCATTACGTCTCTGGATGGCTATCGCTGGCTGAAGAACGATATTATTCGCGGTAATTTTCAACCGGATGAAAAATTACGGATGAATTTGCTGACATCGCGTTATGCACTTGGCGTTGGGCCGTTACGGGAAGCTCTTTCGCAACTGGTGGCGGAACGGCTGGTCACGGTGGTGAATCAAAAAGGGTATCGGGTGGCGTCTATGTCAGAGCAGGAGTTGCTCGATATTTTCGATGCCCGCGCCAATATGGAAGCGATGTTAGTGAGTCTGGCGATTGCCCGCGGTGGCGATGAGTGGGAGGCAGACGTTCTCGCAAAAGCGCATCTGTTGAGTAAGCTTGAGGCCCGTGACGCCAGCGAGAAAATGCTTGATGAGTGGGATCTGCGTCATCAGGCGTTTCATACGGCAATTGTGGCAGGCTGTGGTTCTCACTATTTGCTGCAAATGCGTGAACGGTTGTTTGATCTGGCGGCGCGCTATCGATTTATCTGGCTGCGACAAACAGTGCTTTCGGTGGAAATGCTGGAGGATAAACACGATCAGCACCAGACCCTGACTGCGGCGGTACTGGCGCGAGATACCGCGCGCGCCAGTGAGTTAATGCGCCAGCATTTACTGACGCCAATTCCCATTATCCAGCAGGCGATGGCTGGCAATTAACTACTCTTCCGGAATACGCAACACTTGCCCCGGATAAATTTTATCCGGGCTTTTTAGCATCGGTTTATTCGCTTCGAAGATTTTATTGTACAGATTAGCGTTACCGTAGACCTGTTTGGAAATGGCACTCAGAGTGTCGCCAGACTTAACGGTATAAAACTGGCTGGCAGTGGCTGGTGTCGCCGTTTTCACCTGATCATCAACACTGGCAATACCGGAAATATTCCCCACCGCAACAAGGATTTTCTCCTTCGCCTCCTGACTCAGGCCGTCACCAGTGACCGTCGCTTTGCCGTCGGCAATTTGAATGTTCACTTTATCGGCATCAGGTATACCGGTTTTGCTCAGATGCTCCTGCACCTTCTTCGCCTGATCGTCTTTATCGTGCTGACCTGTAACCGCGTCCCAGAGTTTTTCTCCGGCATCTTTCACAAAATTGAACAGCCCCATAGCTACCTCATTCGTTAACGGAAACACTCAGAAAGTGTAGCAGAGGAACGCGGCGCGTTAACGCCGCGGGGATGAGCACAGGTTTAATCGCGGGTTTGCACCCAGAACGCGTGAATCAAACCGGGGATATACCCAAGCAGTGTCAACAGAATATTAATAATGAACGCCCAACCGAACCCTTTACCGAGCAGCACGCCGAGCGGCGGCAGAATGATGGTGATGACGATTCTCCAGAAACCCATATGTACTCCCTATAAGAAAATTACTCATTGTTTAAAAAGAGATTTTATCTCTTAAGCGTAGTAATTTTAGCGGAGGCTGCCAGTTTCAGCTTACGCTTTTACTCTCATTTACGCTGCTGATGCTGGTATATGTTGCATTTTTAGTTTAGAGTTTACTTAATTTAGCTAACACTTAAATGACTATGACTGAACTCGCACAATTACAGGCCAGTGCCGAACAGGCAGCGGCCTTATTGAAAGCAATGAGCCACCCTAAACGGTTGCTGATTCTGTGCATGCTTAGCGGTTCACCCGGCACCAGCGCGGGAGAGCTGACGCGCATTACCGGACTGAGTGCCTCTGCGACATCACAGCATCTCGCCCGTATGCGGGACGAAGGGCTTATCGACAGCCAACGGGATGCCCAACGCATTCTATATTCCATTAAAAATGAGGCGGTAAATGCCATTATCGCCACCCTGAAAAATGTCTATTGTCCGTAAGGAGTCACTATGGCTTTGACAACCATTTCGCCGCATGATGCACAAGAATTAATCGCACGCGGCGCAAAGTTAATCGATATTCGTGACGCTGATGAATATCTTCGTGAACATATTCCTGAAGCAGATCTGGCTCCATTATCCGTGCTGGAACAGTCAGGTCTCCCGGCTAAATTACGTCGCGAGCAAATTATATTCCACTGCCAGGCAGGTAAACGCACCAGTAATAACGCCGATAAATTAGCAGCGATTGCCGCCCCCGCAGAAATCTTTTTACTCGAAGATGGGATTGATGGCTGGAAAAAAGCAGGATTGCCAGTAGCGGTAAATAAATCTCAACCCTTGCCGTTAATGCGCCAGGTGCAGATCGCTGCGGGTGGTTTAATATTAATCGGCGTTGTACTGGGTTATACCGTAAATAGCGATTTCTTCTTATTAAGCGGCTTTGTTGGTGCCGGGTTACTGTTTGCAGGAATTAGCGGTTTTTGTGGGATGGCAAGGTTGTTAGATAAGATGCCGTGGAACCAATGAGCTTGAGAAGCGACGCCGGACGCGCCATAGCAGCAACATCCGGCCTCAGTAATTAGATCAGGAAATCGTCGAGAGATTTACCTTCTGCCAGCGCCTGAGCGATTGGCTTCGGTGTACGGCCCTGACCGGTCCAGGTTTTAGTTTCACCGTTAACATCGGTGAATTTATATTTCGCCGGACGCGGCTGGCGTTTTTTACCAGCACGTGGTGCAGCAGCAGAGCTATTACCCAATAACTCTTCCGGGTTAATTCCGTCAGCCTTCATCAGCTCCAGCCAGGTGCTAATTTTTTCCTGACGCTCAGCCAGTTCACGCTGCTGCTGTTCTTCTTCTTCACGTCTTTCTTTAGTGACAACCCTGAATTTTTCGAGCATTTCTTCAAGAACGTCAATGGAGAATTCGCGAGCCATCGCACGGAGGGTGCGAATGTTATTTAAACTTTGTAACATTACGGACATAATAAAGAAAACCTTTTAACGCCAAAACAAAAAAGTATTTCGTCGCGTAGTGTAAGCGATCACTTATTATATTTCCACAAAATTTAATCTATTTACAGTCCTGCGCGAGATTATTTCAGCTGTTATTTTCTGAAACTCTCAGAATAATTTCAAGATTATATATTAGCCATTTTGATGAGTAATTTAGGTTATTGGTGAACAGAGTGGCGCTTTCTGCTCGCTAATTCCGCAAGCCTGACAAAACCGAAGTGAATAAAAATGCAATATAACAGAATAAAAGAAAACACCCCTCACTGGTGCTTTCTGCTGTTAATGTACATTTTCTGGCATAAAAAATGCTGTAAATGACCCGGTCACGACATACACCGAATTCTCTACGCTTATAGCGTTACCTCCCCCCCAAACTTTCATTAGTGAAATTAAAGGCAAGGCCATATCTAATTGATTTAATTGAAAATAAATCATATCGGCATGTAAAAATCCACAATGTACAAAAAACAAGCCGTTACGGAATATTTTATCTACAAAAACTGACTAAATAAAAATTTTTCACTAATTGATTAGTCATAGCCAGCGATATACGCTATGCAAAAATGCAGATGGCAATGAGATCCACTGCTTTCATCTCCATTAACATCCCATTACGCTTTTATTAAGGAGCATTAGCATGTTCTCACCGCAGTCACGCTTGCGTCATGCAGTTGCAGATACGTTCGCGATGGTTGTTTACTGTTCTGTCGTGAACATGTGTATTGAAGTTTTCCTCTCCGGAATGAGCTTCGAACAGTCTTTTTATTCCAGATTGGTAGCGATTCCGGTGAACATCTTAATTGCATGGCCATACGGTATGTACCGCGATCTGTTTATGCGCGCGGCACGCAAAGTTAGCCCGTCGGGCTGGATAAAAAATCTGGCGGATATCCTGGCTTATGTGACGTTCCAGTCACCGGTGTATGTGGCGATCTTGTTAGTGGTGGGCGCAGACTGGCATCAGATTATGGCGGCGGTCAGTTCAAACATCGTTGTTTCGATGTTGATGGGGGCGGTTTATGGCTACTTCCTCGATTATTGCCGCCGACTGTTTAAAGTCAGCCGTTACCAGCAGGTAAAAGCCTGACTCTTCTTTTCGCGACTGGCATCGCCAGTCGCGTCTTTAACTGGCTTCGCCAAATAAACCATTCAAATAACGTTCAAGCGCAACACGCGAACTAAAGCCATGCGGGATACCGTAATGCTCGTGTCGCTCGCCTGCTAAATAGAGCGGAAATTGTTGATAATGATCGCAAGTTTTAATATCGGAAGCGGGTTCAGCCAGTGTCGAACTACGTTCTTTTAATGTTGGATGAATTACCAGTGCGGTACGTCCCATTCGCGCTTCGCGATTAACATAGACATAATTTTCCCCACGGCGGTAACCATACGCTTTCTGGGTTACCACATCGACAGTAAAACCGACTTTTTCAAGTACGCGCGCCACCTCGTCTGGTCGTAAATACATATTTGATCCTCGTTATTATCAACCGCGGGCCTACCTTACCTGATTGCGCATTCACAACGCTTTCAGAAAAGTCCATAAAGCCGCGATGAATCTCAGTTAAGAAAATTATGGTCTACACTGAAAATTACATCGAATTCTAATGGGGGATCATATGTTTAACCGACCGAACCGCAACGACGTTGATGATGGCGTGCAGGATATCCAGAATGATGTCAATCAATTAGCTGACAGCCTCGAATCTGTATTGAAGTCCTGGGGCAGCGACGCCAAAGGGGAAGCTGAAGCCGCACGCAGTAAAGCTCAGGCATTGCTGAAAGAAACCAGGGCGCGAATGCATGGTCGTACTCGCGTCCAGCAAGCCGCACGCGATGCCGTTGGCTGCGCGGATTCTTTTGTTCGTGAAAGACCCTGGTGTAGTGTGGGAACTGCTGCTGCGGTAGGTATTTTTATCGGTGCGTTGTTGAGCATGCGTAAATCGTAGTGAGACGATGACAAGCAGTAGTCTGACTTCTGAAAAGTACTCAGTGCGTCAACGCCTTGTCCGCCTACAGGCCTGAAAAACATAGCGCATCAGGGGATTTTGCCCTGGTCACCAGTCTTATAGGACCCCGAAGCCTGGCTTCGGGGTTATTAATTTAAAGCACTGCGCAATTGCTGTGCTACCTGTCGCGCCATACTTTCGCTAACGATATTCGTAAACGAGAGCAATAATCCTCCGTCCTCGCTTGAGCGGATACGCCAGTCGCTAAGTGCCTGTACGGCAAGACCAGCAGCATTGGCTTTATGCACGAATGTCACGTCATTACCTGCTAGTTTGATCACCATCTGGATACCGCCTTTTTGCGGCACAACCTGAAATCCCTGCTGCGTAAGTGCCTGCTCAATCCACTGCCGTCGCTGGGCATAATGCTGGCGCATTTTCTTCAGATGCCGCCAGAAATGCCCCTCACGGATGAAATCTGCCAGTGTGTTCTGCCACAGTACGGGTACAGCACATGGTTCCAGTGACGCCTGCTGCCGGAATTGCGAAATCTGCTCCACCGGCACCACCAGCCACGCACAGCGCAATGCAGGAAATAGCGCTTTGCTGAATGTTCCGGCATAAATCACCCGCTGCGGCGCGTCGAGACTTTTTAGTGCCGGTAACGGCTTACCGTGATAGCGAAACTCACTGTCGTAATCATCTTCAATAATCCATGCCTGACTACGCTCTGCCCATTCCAGTATCTGATACCTACGCGCTAAAGAGAGTGCCACACCCAGCGGGCTTTGGTGTGCCGGAGTAATCAGGGCAAAACGCGCATCAAGATAATTTTGTATTCCGCTTGTGACATCCAGTCCGTTGTCATCAACCGGCACAGGTAAAATTTCCACACCGTGGCGAGTGACAATCGGGCGAATCAGCGGAAAGCCGGGATCTTCCATCCACATCCCGTCTCCCGGTTGCGCCAGAGCGTGCAGAATTAAAGCCATTGAGGCCGCATAACCGTGAGTGATAAAGACCTGCTCTGGCTGACAATCAATCCCACGTGAAACGCGTAAATAATCAACAATAGCCTCGCGCAAGGCCGCCTCGCCGCAGACATCGCCTAATGCCAAATCAAAACGCGTCTGGGTACGCAGACGGCGGCCCATCACCCGCGCCCACAATTCACGCGGAAAAAGATCAAGTGCAGGTAGCCCCATCTGAAAAGGCAGCGGCTGCTGATTTTCACCAGCAAAAGCCACGACATCCACAGCAGACTGTTGCGGATGTATCTGCTCACTGACAAAGGTACCCGCCTGTCCCCGCCTGACCAGCCATCCCTGCGCCACCAGCTCAGCATAAGCATTTTCGACAGTGGATCGAGAGACACCCAGCTCCTGCGACCAGGTACGGCTCGAAGGTAGCCTTGCGCCAGGTTTCAGTTTTCCTTGCTCGATAGCCGTTTTTAACTGACGGGCGATATCCTGATAACGTGGCATATGGTCTGCTTTTTTAGGTAATTTATGGCTCTCTTTAGCAGTCCATTATAGTGCTACATTGCGGGCGTTAATAAGAGGAGAAACTGTATGACTACATTACGTCAGCCTTACTACGAACTTAGCCCGGCAGTGTATAACGCACTGGTGCAGGCCAAAACGGCACTGGAAAATAGCACGCTGGATACCACGTTGATGGAGTTAATTTATTTGCGCGTCTCGCAAATCAACGGCTGCGCATTTTGTCTGGAGATGCACAGCAAAGCATTACGCAAATCCGGTGTGCCGCAGCACAAACTGGACGCCCTGGCAGGCTGGCGCGTAAGCCATCATTTTGACGATCGCGAGCGGGCGGCGCTGGCATGGGCAGAATCGGTAACCGATATTGCCCGAACCCATGCGGAAGACGAGGTTTATCAACCTTTGCTTGAGCATTTCAGCGCAGCAGAAATCAGCGACTTAACGTTTGCCATCGGGCTGATGAATTGTTTTAACCGTCTGGCCGTTTCCATGCGCATGTAACTTCTTGATGCCGGGTAATCACCCGGCAAAAAAACACAAAATCCCCTACCCCGTTGAGCCATTCACCGGTGGCGTAATCAATCTAAAATTCCCATATCTTGTGTGGTTGAATCTTTTTTCAACTACATCTAGTATCTCTGTATCAACAGAGAGACAACCCGACGCGTATCATCGCGCCGTATCTTCATTTTAAACGGAAATACGAATCATGCGCATTACTATTTACACTCGTAACGATTGCGTTCAGTGCCACGCCACCAAACGGGCGATGGAAAACCGGGGCTTTGATTTTGAAATGATTAATGTCGATCGCGTTCCTGAAGCGGCAGAAGCGTTGCGTGCTCAGGGCTTTCGTCAGTTGCCGGTAGTGATTGCTGGCGATCTTAGCTGGTCTGGTTTCCGTCCGGACATGATTAACCGTCTGCATCCAGCGCCACACGCTGCCAGTGCATGAGCCAGCTCGTCTACTTCTCCAGCAGCTCCGAAAACACGCAGCGTTTTATCGAACGTTTAGGTCTGCCCGCGGTGCGCATCCCGCTCAATGAGCGGGAACGGATTCAGGTAGACGAGCCTTACATCCTGATCGTGCCCTCTTACGGCGGCGGCGGTACGGCTGGCGCAGTGCCACGACAGGTAATTCGCTTTTTAAACGACGAGCACAACCGGGCGTTGCTTCGCGGCGTTATTGCTTCGGGTAATCGCAACTTTGGTGAGGCGTATGGCCGCGCCGGAGATGTGATTGCCCGGAAATGCGGCGTGCCGTGGCTATACCGTTTTGAACTCATGGGTACGCAAAGCGATATCGAAAACGTTCGTAAAGGAGTAACCGAATTTTGGCAACGACAACCGCAGAATGCCTGACGCAGGAAACGATGGATTACCACGCGCTGAATGCGATGCTTAACCTCTACGATAGCGCAGGTCGCATTCAGTTCGATAAAGACCGCCAGGCCGTTGACGCCTTTATTGCGACGCATGTGCGTCCGAACAGTGTGACCTTCAGTAGCCAGCAGCAGCGCCTGAACTGGCTGGTCAACGAAGGTTACTATGATGAAAGCGTTCTTAATCGCTACTCTCGCGACTTTGTCATTACGCTGTTTGACCACGCACACACCAGCGGTTTTCGTTTCCAGACATTCCTCGGGGCATGGAAGTTTTACACCAGCTATACGTTGAAGACATTCGACGGTAAACGTTATCTGGAAGATTTTGCCGATCGAGTCACGATGGTGGCGCTGACGCTGGCACAAGGCGATGAGACGCTGGCGTTGCAACTGACAGATGAGATGCTGTCAGGACGCTTTCAGCCAGCCACGCCAACATTCCTCAACTGCGGTAAGCAGCAGCGCGGCGAACTGGTTTCCTGTTTTTTGCTGCGTATTGAAGACAATATGGAGTCGATTGGTCGGGCGGTAAATTCCGCACTGCAACTGTCGAAACGCGGCGGCGGCGTAGCATTTTTGCTGTCGAATCTGCGGGAAGCGGGCGCGCCAATTAAACGTATTGAAAATCAATCTTCTGGCGTAATTCCTGTGATGAAAATGCTGGAAGACGCATTTTCCTATGCCAACCAACTCGGCGCTCGTCAGGGGGCTGGTGCAGTCTATTTACATGCTCATCATCCCGATATTCTGCGTTTTCTCGACACGAAACGGGAAAATGCCGACGAAAAAATCCGCATTAAAACACTGTCGCTTGGCGTGGTGATCCCGGATATCACTTTCCATCTGGCAAAAGAGAATGCGCAGATGGCGCTGTTTTCGCCTTATGACGTAGAGCGAGTTTATGGCAAGCCGTTTGCCGATGTGGCCATCAGTCAACACTATGACGAACTGGTTGCCGATGAACGCATTCGAAAAAAATACCTCAACGCCCGTGATTTCTTCCAGCGACTGGCAGAAATCCAGTTTGAGTCCGGCTATCCGTACATCATGTATGAAGACACGGTAAACCGTGCTAACCCTATCGCCGGGCGCATAAATATGAGTAATCTCTGCTCAGAGATTTTGCAGGTTAACAGCGCCTCAGAGTATAACGAGAATCTCGACTATGCCCGCACAGGCCATGATATCTCCTGCAATTTAGGTTCGTTGAATATTGCCCACACCATGGATTCCCCCGACTTTGCCCGCACGGTAGAGACTGCCGTGCGCGGTTTAACGGCAGTATCAGATATGAGTCATATCCGCAGCGTGCCGTCCATCGAAGCCGGAAATGCCGCCTCGCACGCCATCGGACTGGGGCAGATGAATTTACACGGCTATCTGGCGCGAGAAGGCATCGCTTATGGTTCGCCGGAAGCACTGGATTTCACCAATCTCTATTTCTATGCCATCACCTGGCACGCACTGCGTACCTCGATGTTGCTGGCACGCGAACGCGGTGAAACCTTCGCCGGGTTCAAACAGTCACGCTATGCCAGCGGTGAATATTTTAGCCAATATCTGCAAGGTAACTGGCAGCCGAAAACCGCGAAAGTTGGCGAACTGTTTGCCCGCAGCGGTATTACGTTACCTACCCGTGAGATGTGGGCGCAGCTGCGCGATGACGTGATGCGCTACGGCATTTACAACCAGAATCTCCAGGCGGTGCCGCCAACCGGTTCTATCTCTTATATCAACCATGCTACGTCGAGTATTCATCCGATTGTGGCGAAAGTAGAGATACGCAAAGAGGGCAAAACAGGACGCGTTTACTACCCTGCCCCGTTTATGACTAACGAGAATCTGGCGCTGTATCAGGACGCTTACGAAATTGGCGCAGAAAAGATCATCGACACCTACGCGGAAGCGACTCGCCATGTCGATCAGGGGCTGTCGCTGACGCTGTTTTTCCCCGATACCGCCACCACTCGCGATATCAACAAAGCGCAGATTTACGCCTGGCGCAAAGGTATCAAAACGCTCTATTACATCCGCCTGCGTCAGATGGCGCTGGAAGGCACTGAAATTGAAGGCTGCGTCTCCTGTGCACTTTAAGGAATATCTATGAAACTCTCACGTATCAGCGCCATCAACTGGAACAAGATATCTGACGATAAAGATCTGGAGGTGTGGAATCGCCTGACCAGCAATTTCTGGCTACCAGAAAAGGTGCCACTGTCGAACGATATACCTGCATGGCAGACATTAAGTGTCGTAGAACAACAACTGACAATGCGCGTTTTTACTGGCCTGACGCTGCTCGACACGCTGCAAAATGTTATCGGCGCGCCTTCGCTGATGCCCGATGCGCTCACGCCCCATGAAGAGGCGGTATTATCGAATATCAGCTTTATGGAAGCGGTTCATGCCCGTTCTTACAGTTCGATTTTCTCGACGTTGTGCCAGACCAAAGATGTCGATGCCGCCTACGCCTGGAGTGAAGAAAACGCACCGTTGCAGCGAAAAGCTCAGATTATTCAGCAACATTATCGCGGTGATGATCCGCTGAAAAAGAAAATCGCCAGTGTGTTTCTTGAATCTTTTTTGTTCTATTCCGGTTTCTGGCTGCCGATGTATTTTTCCAGCCGCGGAAAGCTGACCAATACCGCGGACCTGATCCGTCTGATTATCCGCGATGAAGCAGTCCACGGTTACTACATAGGCTATAAATATCAGAAAAGACTGGAAAAGATCTCCGAGGCACAACGTGAAGAGTTGAAGAGTTTCGCCTTCGATTTGTTGCTAGAACTCTATGACAACGAGTTGCAATATACCGATGAGCTGTACGCCGAAACCCCGTGGGCTGACGATGTGAAAGCGTTTCTCTGTTACAACGCCAATAAGGCGTTGATGAATCTGGGCTACGAACCTTTATTTCCCGCAGAAATGGCGGAAGTGAATCCGGCAATCCTCGCCGCGCTTTCGCCGAATGCCGATGAAAATCACGATTTCTTTTCCGGTTCAGGCTCCTCTTATGTGATGGGGAAAGCGGTTGAAACAGAAGATGAAGACTGGAATTTCTGAGGGTGTTATTTTCAAAAATATCACTACCCGCGACAGGGAAATAATTCCCGCCAAATAGCTTTTTATCACGCAAATATTTTGTGGTGATCTACACTGATACTCTGTTGCATTATTCGCCTGAAACCACAATATTCAGGCGTTTTTTCGCTATCTTTGACAAAAAATATCAACTTTTCTCGATTTGCTCTCAGCCCTTATATCACGGGAAATTCCGGCGATTTGCTCACATCAATATTCATGCCACATTTGCCCTCAGGGGTTGCCTCAGATTCTCAGTATGTTAGGGTAGAAAAAAGTGACTATTTCCATTGGGTAATGTATCGACATAAACAAATAACAGGAATCTTTCTATTGCATGGCAATTAAATTAGAAATTAAAAATCTTTATAAAATATTTGGTGAGCATCCACAGCGAGCTTTCAAATATATCGAACAAGGACTTTCAAAAGAACAAATTCTGGAAAAAACTGGGCTATCGCTTGGCGTAAAAGACGCCAGTCTGGCCATTGAAGAAGGCGAGATATTTGTCATCATGGGATTATCCGGTTCGGGTAAATCCACAATGGTACGCCTTCTCAATCGCCTGATTGAACCCACCCGCGGGCAAGTACTGATTGATGGTGTGGATATTGCCAAAATATCCGACGCCGAACTCCGTGAGGTGCGCAGAAAAAAGATTGCGATGGTCTTCCAGTCCTTTGCCTTAATGCCGCATATGACCGTGCTGGACAATACTGCGTTTGGTATGGAATTGGCCGGAATTAATGCCGAAGAACGCCGGGAAAAAGCCATTGATGCACTGCGTCAGGTCGGGCTGGAAAATTATGCCCACAGCTACCCGGATGAACTCTCTGGCGGGATGCGTCAACGTGTGGGATTAGCCCGCGCGTTAGCGATTAATCCGGATATTTTATTAATGGATGAAGCCTTCTCGGCGCTCGATCCATTAATTCGCACCGAGATGCAGGATGAGCTGGTAAAATTACAGGCGAAACATCAGCGCACCATTGTCTTTATTTCCCACGATCTCGATGAAGCCATGCGTATTGGCGACCGAATTGCCATTATGCAAAATGGTGAAGTGGTACAGGTCGGCACACCGGATGAAATTCTCAATAATCCGGCGAATGATTATGTCCGTACCTTCTTCCGTGGCGTTGATATTAGTCAGGTATTCAGTGCGAAAGATATTGCCCGCCGGACACCGAATGGCTTAATTCGTAAAACCCCTGGCTTCGGCCCACGTTCGGCACTGAAATTATTGCAGGATGAAGATCGCGAATATGGCTACGTTATCGAACGCGGTAATAAGTTTGTCGGCGCAGTCTCCATCGATTCGCTTAAAACCGCGTTAACGCAGCAGCAAGGTCTTGATGCGGCGCTGATTGATGCGCCGTTAGCAGTCGATGCACAAACGCCTCTTAGCGAGTTGCTCTCTCATGTCGGACAGGCACCCTGTGCGGTGCCCGTGGTCGACGAGGACCAACAGTATGTCGGCATCATTTCGAAAGGAATGCTGCTGCGCGCTTTAGATCGTGAGGGGGTAAATAATGGCTGATCAAAATAATCCGTGGGATACCACGCCAGCGGCGGACAGTGCCGCGCAATCCGCAGACGCCTGGGGTACACCGACGACTGCACCGACTGACGGCGGTGGTGCTGACTGGCTGACCAATACGCCTGCGCCAAACGTCGAGCATTTTAATATTCTCGATCCGTTCCATAAAACGCTGATCCCGCTCGACAGTTGGGTCACTGAAGGGATCGACTGGGTCGTTACCCATTTCCGTCCCGTCTTCCAGGGCGTGCGCGTTCCGGTTGATTATATCCTCAACGGTTTCCAGCAATTGCTGCTGGGTATGCCCGCGCCGGTGGCGATTATCGTTTTCGCTCTCATCGCCTGGCAGATTTCCGGGGTCGGAATGGGCGTGGCGACGCTGGTTTCGCTGATTGCCATCGGCGCAATCGGTGCCTGGTCGCAGGCAATGGTTACTCTGGCGCTGGTGTTAACCGCCCTGCTGTTCTGTATCGTCATCGGTTTGCCGTTGGGGATCTGGCTGGCGAGAAGTCCGCGAGCGGCGAAAATTATTCGTCCACTGCTTGATGCCATGCAGACCACGCCAGCGTTTGTTTATCTGGTGCCAATCGTCATGCTATTTGGTATCGGTAACGTGCCGGGCGTGGTGGTGACGATCATCTTTGCTCTGCCGCCGATTATCCGTCTGACCATTCTGGGGATTAACCAGGTTCCGGCGGATCTGATTGAAGCCTCGCGCTCATTCGGTGCCAGCCCGCGCCAGATGCTGTTCAAAGTTCAGTTACCGCTGGCGATGCCGACCATTATGGCGGGCGTTAACCAGACGCTGATGCTGGCCCTTTCTATGGTGGTCATCGCCTCGATGATTGCCGTCGGCGGGTTGGGTCAGATGGTACTTCGCGGTATCGGTCGTCTGGATATGGGGCTTGCCACCGTTGGCGGCGTCGGGATTGTGATCCTCGCCATTATCCTCGATCGTCTGACGCAGGCCGTTGGGCGCGACTCACGCAGTCGCGGCAACCGTCGCTGGTACACCACTGGCCCTGTCGGTCTGCTGACCCGCCCATTCATTAAGTAACTCTGCACTTGCCCGGTGACGCCGGGCATATCACCCTGCCAAAAAAAGGAATAACAATGCGACATAGCGTACTTTTTGCGACAGCGTTTGCCACGCTTATCTCTACACAAACTTTTGCTGCCGATCTGCCGGGCAAAGGCATTACTGTTAATCCAGTTCAAAGCACCATCACCGAAGAAACCTTCCAGACACTGCTGGTCAGTCGTGCGCTGGAGAAATTAGGTTATACCGTCAATAAACCCAGCGAAGTGGATTACAACGTTGGCTACACCTCGCTTGCTTCCGGCGATGCAACCTTCACCGCCGTGAACTGGACGCCACTGCATGACAACATGTACGAAGCTGCCGGTGGCGATAAGAAATTTTATCGTGAAGGGGTATTTGTTAACGGCGCGGCACAGGGTTACCTGATCGATAAGAAAACCGCCGACCAGTACAAAATCACCAACATCGCACAACTAAAAGATCCGAAGATCGCCAAACTGTTCGATACCAACGGCGACGGTAAAGCGGATTTGACTGGCTGTAACCCTGGCTGGGGCTGCGAAGGGGCGATCAACCACCAGCTTGCCGCGTATGAACTGACCAATACCGTGACGCATAATCAGGGGAACTACGCGGCGATGATGGCTGACACCATCAGTCGTTACAAAGAGGGCAAACCGGTGTTTTACTACACCTGGACGCCGTACTGGGTGAGTAATGAGCTGAAGCCAGGGAAAGATGTGGTCTGGTTGCAGGTGCCGTTCTCTGCACTGCCGGGCGATAAAAATGCCGATACCAAACTGCCGAATGGCGCGAATTACGGCTTCCCGGTCAGCACCATGCATATCGTTGCCAATAAAGCCTGGGCCGAGAAAAACCCGGCAGCAGCGAAACTGTTTGCCATTATGCAGTTGCCAGTGGCAGATATTAACGCCCAGAACGCCATTATGCATGACGGCAAAGCCTCAGAAGGCGATATTCAGGGCCACGTTGATGGCTGGATCAAAGCCCACCAGCAACAGTTCGATGGCTGGGTGAATGAGGCGCTGGCAGCGCAGAAGTAATTTTTATTCGGGCGGATAAGGCGTTTACGCCGCATCCGCCGTTCTATGCGCAATGCCTGATGCGACGCTGGCGCGTCTTATCATGCCTACAAAATACACTCATTCCGTATGGCGGATAAGGCGTTTTCGCCGCATCCGCCGTTCTGTGCACAATGCCTGATGCGACGCTGGCGCGTCTTATCATGCCTACAAACCACATCGCACATTTCAACAATCTATCTTTCATCCCATATTCATCAACATCCGCTATTATTGATTTCCAGCTTAATCATCACCTGATGAACAAAAATAATGACCAAACCTAATCATGAGCTTAGCCCGGCGCTAATCGTGCTGATGTCTATCGCCACCGGTCTGGCGGTCGCCAGCAACTATTACGCCCAGCCATTGCTCGACACCATCGCGCGTAACTTTTCCCTTTCCGCCAGTTCGGCAGGCTTTATTGTTACCGCCGCGCAGTTGGGCTATGCCGCAGGTCTACTGTTTCTTGTTCCCCTCGGTGATATGTTTGAACGCCGCCGCCTGATTGTCTCGATGACCTTACTGGCGGCATGCGGCATGTTGATTACCGCCAGCAGTCAGTCGCTGGCGATGATGATCCTCGGTACGGCATTAACCGGTTTATTCTCAGTCGTGGCACAAATTCTGGTTCCGCTGGCAGCGACGCTGGCTTCACCGGATAAACGCGGCAAAGTGGTCGGCACCATTATGAGCGGTCTGCTGTTGGGGATCTTGCTGGCACGAACCGTTGCCGGGTTACTGGCAAACCTCGGCGGCTGGCGCACCGTCTTTTGGGTTGCCTCGGTGTTAATGGCACTGATGGCGCTGGCATTATGGCGTGGTCTGCCACAAATGAAATCAGAAACCCACCTCAATTACCCACAGTTGTTGGGTTCCGTTTTCAGTATGTTTATCAGCAATAAGATCCTGCGCACCCGCGCGTTGCTGGGCTGCCTGACCTTTGCCAACTTCAGCATTCTCTGGACCTCAATGGCCTTTTTGCTTGCCGCTCCACCTTTTAACTACAGCGATGGTGTAATTGGTCTGTTTGGGCTTGCGGGAGCTGCCGGAGCGTTGGGCGCTCGTCCGGCGGGCGGTTTTGCCGACAAGGGCAAATCGCACCACACCACAACATTCGGTCTGCTTCTGCTGTTACTTTCATGGCTGGCAATCTGGTTTGGTCACACTTCCGTACTGGCGTTGATTATCGGCATTCTGGTGCTGGACCTCACCGTACAGGGCGTGCATATCACTAACCAGACGGTAATTTATCGAATACATCCTGATGCGCGTAATCGCCTGACCGCAGGTTACATGACCAGCTACTTTATTGGCGGCGCCGCCGGTTCGCTAATTTCAGCCTCAGCCTGGCAACATGGCGGTTGGGCTGGCGTTTGTCTGGCTGGCGCGACGATTGCCCTGGTTAACTTACTGGTCTGGTGGCGAGGTTTTCATCGTCAGGAAGCCGCAAATTAAGCAATCAGCAACCGTTTTCGTGGCTTTACACTTATAAGGGTGTTAAGAAGCCCATCAGTCTGATAAGGTTAAGATATTCATTCAGTCTATTTATAATATTAACAATCGTTAAGCGTACACTCTATGGAAAGCCCTACTCCACAGCCTGCTCCTGGTTCGGCGACCTTCATGGAAGGATGCAAAGACAGTTTACCGATTGTTATTAGTTATATTCCGGTGGCCTTTGCGTTCGGTCTGAATGCGACCCGTCTGGGATTCTCTCCTCTCGAAAGCGTTTTTTTCTCCTGCATCATTTATGCAGGCGCGAGCCAGTTCGTCATTACCGCGATGCTGGCAGCAGGGAGTAGTTTGTGGGTTGCTGCACTAACCGTCATGGCAATGGATGTTCGCCATGTTTTGTATGGCCCGTCACTGCGTAGCCGTATTATTCAGCGTCTGCAAAAATCGAAAACCGCCCTATGGGCGTTTGGCCTGACGGATGAGGTTTTTGCCGCCGCCACCGCAAAACTGGTACGCAATAATCGCCGCTGGAGCGAGAACTGGATGATCGGCATTGCCTTCAGTTCATGGTCATCGTGGGTATTTGGTACGGTAATAGGGGCATTCTCCGGCAGCGGCTTGCTGCAAGGTTATCCCGCCGTTGAAGCAGCATTAGGTTTTATGCTTCCGGCACTCTTTATGAGTTTCCTGCTCGCCTCTTTCCAGCGCAAACAATCTCTTTGCGTTACCGCAGCGTTAGTTGGTGCCCTTGCAGGCGTAACGCTATTTTCTATTCCCGTCGCCATTCTGGCAGGCATTGTCTGTGGCTGCCTCACTGCGTTAATCCAGGCATTCTGGCAAGGAGCGCCCGATGAGCTATGAGGTTCTGCTGCTTGGGTTACTGGTTGGCGCGGCGAATTATTGCTTCCGCTATTTGCCGCTGCGCCTGCGTGTGGGTAATGCCCGCCCAACCAAACGTGGCGCGGTAGGTATTTTGCTCGACACCATTGGCATCGCCTCGATATGCGCTCTGCTGGTTGTCTCTACCGCACCAGAAGTGATGCACGATACACGCCGTTTCGTGCCCACGCTGGTCGGCTTCGCGGTACTGGGTGCCAGTTTCTATAAAACACGCAGCATTATCATCCCAACACTGCTTAGTGCGCTGGCCTATGGGCTCGCCTGGAAAGTGATGGCGATTATATAACCCACAAGAATCATTTTTCTAAAACAATACATTTACTTTATTTGTCACTGTCGTTACTATATCGGCTGAAATTAATGAGGTCATACCCAAATGGATAGTTCGTTTACGCCCATTGAACAAATGCTAAAATTTCGCGCCAGCCGCCACGAAGATTTTCCTTATCAGGAGATCCTTCTGACTCGTCTTTGCATGCATATGCAAAGCAAGCTGCTGGAGAACCGCAATAAAATGCTGAAGGCTCAGGGGATTAACGAGACGTTGTTTATGGCGTTGATTACGCTGGAGTCTCAGGAAAACCACAGTATTCAGCCTTCTGAATTGAGTTGTGCTCTTGGATCATCCCGTACCAACGCGACGCGTATTGCCGATGAACTGGAAAAACGCGGTTGGATCGAACGTCGTGAAAGCGATAACGATCGCCGCTGCCTGCATCTGCAATTAACGGAAAAAGGTCACGAGTTTTTGCGCGAGGTTTTACCGCCGCAGCATAACTGCCTGCATCAACTCTGGTCCGCGCTCAGCACAACAGAAAAAGATCAGCTCGAGCAAATCACCCGCAAATTGCTCTCCCGTCTCGACCAGATGGAACAAGACGGTGTGGTTCTCGAAGCGATGAGCTAACGCGTCATCTCGCTCAAAAATCCAGATTTATAAAAGAAAAAATGACCGGCCAGCATCGCAACATGCTGGCCTTTTTGGCAAGCAGGTCGGCTCAGCCGATGAGTTAAGAAGATCGTGGAGAACAATATGAGCGCAAATGCGGAGACTCAAACCCCGCAGCAACCGGTAAAGAAGAGCGGCAAACGTAAGCGTCTGCTCCTCCTTCTCACCTTGCTCTTTATAATTATTGCCGTAGCGATAGGGATTTATTGGTTTTTGGTACTGCGTCACTTCGAAGAAACCGATGACGCATACGTGGCAGGGAATCAAATTCAAATTATGTCTCAGGTGTCTGGCAGCGTGACGAAAGTCTGGGCCGATAACACCGATTTTGTAAAAGAAGGCGACGTGCTGGTCACTCTCGACCCGACAGATGCTCGCCAGGCGTTTGAAAAAGCCAAAACTGCACTGGCTTCCAGCGTTCGCCAAACCCACCAGCTGATGATTAACAGCAAACAGTTGCAGGCGAATATTGAGGTGCAGAAAATCGCCCTCGCGAAAGCACAAAGCGACTACAACCGCCGTGTGCCGTTGGGCAATGCCAACCTGATTGGTCGCGAAGAGCTGCAACACGCCCGCGACGCCGTTACCAGTGCCCAGGCGCAACTGGACGTCGCGATTCAACAATACAATGCCAATCAGGCGATGATTCTGGGGACTAAACTGGAAGATCAGCCTGCCGTGCAACAGGCTGCCACCGAAGTACGTAACGCCTGGCTGGCGCTGGAGCGTACTCGTATTGTCAGTCCGATGACCGGTTATGTCTCCCGCCGCGCGGTACAGCCTGGGGCGCAAATTAGCCCAACGACGCCGCTCATGGCGGTCGTTCCAGCCACCAATATGTGGGTGGATGCCAACTTTAAAGAGACGCAGATTGCCAATATGCGTATCGGTCAGCCGGTCACTATCACCACCGATATTTACGGCGATGATGTGAAATACACCGGTAAAGTGGTTGGTCTGGATATGGGCACAGGTAGCGCGTTCTCACTGCTTCCGGCGCAAAATGCGACCGGTAACTGGATCAAAGTTGTTCAGCGTCTGCCTGTGCGTATCGAACTGGACCAGAAACAGCTGGAGCAATACCCGCTGCGTATCGGTTTATCCACGCTGGTGAGCGTCAATACCACTAACCGTGACGGTCAGGTACTGGCAAATAAAGTACGTTCCACTCCGGTAGCGGTAAGCACCGCGCGTGAAATCAGCCTGGCACCTGTCAATAAACTGATCGACGATATCGTAAAAGCTAACGCTGGCTAATCCAGAGGTGCGTGTGATGCAACAGCAAAAACCGCTGGAAGGCGCGCAACTGGTCATTATGACGATTGCGCTGTCACTAGCGACATTCATGCAGGTGCTGGACTCCACCATTGCTAACGTGGCGATCCCCACTATCGCCGGGAATCTGGGCTCATCGCTCAGCCAGGGAACGTGGGTAATCACTTCTTTCGGGGTGGCGAATGCCATCTCGATCCCGCTTACCGGCTGGCTGGCAAAGCGCGTCGGGGAAGTGAAACTGTTCCTCTGGTCAACCATCGCCTTTGCTATTGCGTCGTGGGCGTGTGGTGTCTCCAGCAGCCTGAATATGCTGATCTTCTTCCGCGTGATTCAGGGGATTGTCGCCGGGCCGTTGATCCCGCTTTCGCAAAGTCTATTGCTGAATAATTACCCGCCAGCCAAACGCTCGATCGCGCTGGCGTTGTGGTCGATGACGGTGATTGTCGCGCCAATTTGCGGCCCAATCCTCGGCGGGTATATCAGCGATAATTACCACTGGGGCTGGATATTCTTCATCAACGTGCCGATTGGCGTGGCGGTGGTGTTGATGACACTGCAAACTCTGCGTGGACGCGAAACCCGCACCGAACGGCGGCGGATTGATGCCGTGGGGCTGGCACTGCTGGTTATTGGTATCGGCAGCCTGCAGATTATGCTCGACCGCGGTAAAGAGCTGGACTGGTTTTCATCACAGGAAATTATCATCCTTACCGTGGTGGCGGTGGTGGCTATCTGCTTCCTGATCGTCTGGGAGCTGACCGACGATAACCCGATAGTCGATCTGTCGTTGTTTAAGTCGCGCAACTTCACCATCGGCTGCTTGTGTATCAGCCTCGCGTATATGCTCTACTTCGGCGCTATTGTTCTGCTGCCGCAGTTGTTGCAGGAGGTCTACGGTTACACGGCAACGTGGGCAGGTCTGGCCTCTGCGCCGGTAGGGATTATTCCGGTGATCCTGTCGCCGATTATCGGCCGCTTCGCGCATAAACTGGATATGCGGCGGCTGGTAACCTTCAGCTTTATTATGTATGCCGTCTGCTTCTACTGGCGTGCCTATACCTTTGAACCGGGCATGGATTTTGGCGCGTCGGCCTGGCCGCAGTTTATCCAGGGCTTCGCTGTGGCCTGCTTCTTTATGCCGCTGACCACCATTACGCTGTCTGGTTTGCCACCGGAACGACTGGCGGCGGCATCGAGTCTCTCCAACTTTACGCGTACGCTGGCGGGGTCTATCGGCACGTCGATAACCACAACCATGTGGACCAACCGCGAGTCGATGCACCATGCGCAGTTGACCGAGTCGGTGAACCCGTATAACCCGAACGCCCAGGCGATGTACAGTCAACTGGAAGGGCTTGGGATGACGCAACAGCAGGCCTCCGGCTGGATTGCCCAGCAGATCACTAACCAGGGGCTGATTATTTCCGCCAATGAGATCTTCTGGATGTCAGCCGGGATATTCCTCGTCCTGCTGGGGCTGGTGTGGTTTGCTAAACCGCCCTTTGGCGCAGGTGGCGGCGGAGGCGGTGCGCACTAAGTACAACTAAGCCAGTTCATTTGAACTGGCTTTTTTCAATTAATTGTGAAGATAGTTTACTGACTAAATGTGCAGTTCCTGCAACTTCTCTTTCGGCAGCGCCAGTTCTTCGTTGCTGTTGATGCGCACGTCACGTTCCAGAATGCTACGCGCAATATCCTGCGCTTCCTGCAACGAGTGCATCTGGTAAGTGCCACACTGGTAGACGTTCAGCTCCGGAATCTGATTCTGATCCTGCACTTTCAGCACGTCTTCCATTGCCGCTTTCCAGGCATCAGCAACACGCTGCTCATCTGGCGTACCAATCAGACTCATATAAAAACCGGTGCGGCAGCCCATTGGCGAGATATCGATAATCTCTACACCATTACCGTTAAGATGGTTACGCATAAAACCAGCAAACAGGTGCTCCAGGGTATGGATCCCTCTTTCTGGCATCACTTCTTTGTTCGGCACGCAGAAGCGCAGATCGAACACGGTGATTGCGTCGCCATGCGGGGTGTTCATTGTTTTCGCCACCCGAACTGCAGGCGCTTCCATCCGGGTATGATCGACTGTGAAGCTATCTAACAACGGCATTTAGCCACCTCCGGTAATTTTTTTAAAAATTTTCTGAACTCTTTCTTCCCAGGCGAGTCTGAGTATATGAAAGACGCGCATTTGTTATCATCATCCCTGAATTCAGAGATGAAATTTTGGCCACTCACGAGTGGCCTTTTTCTTTTCTGTCAGGCGTGTTTTTCCAGCCACACCGCAAACGGTTCGGTATCAGCGGCTTCCATTTCCTGCTGACGGCGTTCAGATGCCTCGCGCTCGGCTACAAAATCCTCTTCGCGCAGAATTTCCAGCGGCTCTTCACGCAGCAGATTACGGTAGGCTTCTGCAAATGCTTTGCCTGTTCCGCCAATACCAGTATCAATCATAGACCTTAAGATACGGGCAGAGAAAGTCAGATCGGGATTATCGAAGCAGGCGACCAGTTCATCACACACTTTCTGATACGCTTCGCCGCCGTTAATGCTATCCAGCGTTTGCGCGACGCGTTTCAGATCGCGGAACAGATCTTTACCCACCTGCGGTAACGGGAACTGTGCGGTTTCGCAGCCGATACCCAGCGTCAGACCCGGTTTGCGACCTTCGAGGATCACCCGGTTCCAGTTAACGCGTGTACAGGCAAGTTCGCTACTGCTCATTTCCGGTGCATCAGCCAGCGCACACCAGACCATAAACAGGTCGAGGAATCGCACCTGCTGTTCATCTACACCAATCGGCGAGAACGGGTTGATGTCCAGCGAACGCACTTCAATATATTCAATGCCGCCACGTAACAGCGCATCAGAAGGCGACTCGCCGCTGCGGGTAACGCGTTTTGGACGAATCGGCGCGTACAGTTCGTTTTCAATCTGCAGCACGTTGCTGTTGATTTGCAGCCTCTTACCGTCTTTCTCAATACCAATCTTCGCGTACTCTTCCGATGGCGTTTTGATTGCCTGTTTAAGGCCCGCTACGTACTCGTAAAGATCGTTGAAGGTAATACCAAGATTGCTTTGCGATTTATTGGTATAGCCAAGATCGCTCAAACGAAGAGAGGTCGCATACGGCAGGTAATACATACCGCACTCGGTTTTCTCAAACGGCAGCGACGTTGGTTTACCTTGCAGGAATGAAGAGCATATTGCCGGAGACGCGCCAAACAGATAAGGAATGACCCAACCGAAGCGATAGTAGTTGCGAATAACGCGGAAATAGCCCGCAGAGATTTTCTCTTTAGCATCAGCGCCCGAAATATCGCCACACTTCGCTTGCCAGAATGCCATAGGCAAAGAGAAGTTGTAATGCACGCCGGAGATGGTTTGCATCAGCGCGCCGTAGCGATTTTTCAGCCCTTCACGGTACAGCGTTTTAAAGCGTCCGGTGTTAGAAATGCCATACTGCGCCAGTTCGATGTCCTGACCTTCTGCGATGTAGCATGGCATACTTAACGGCCACATCCGCTCATCGCCCATGTTGCGCGCCGTATAGCGATGCAGGTCGCGCATAAAGGTCAGCATATGTTCAATATCACCATCCACTGGTGTAATAAATTCCAGCAATGCTTCCGCAAAATCGGTGGTTATCCATTTATGCGTCAGTGCGGAACCTAATGCTTCAGGATGACCTGTTGTTGCCAGTGTGCCATCAGCATTAACACGCAAAGTTTCGCGCTCCAGCCCACGCTGTATCCCCTTTAACGCCTGAGGATGTTTTTCCAGCCAGGCCAGCGCCTGTGATACGTCCGGGATCAAATTGACCTCCCGCCTGTCAAAATCGTTTTAATTAGCATAACTGTAATGGTGACCATATGTGCAGGCCTACAATTAGTGCCACCACATCATGCCCTGAACGGTCGCTGCTGCAACTGCAACATAGCGTAACGCTTTACCAAGGCACAAAAAAAAGATTACCGGCCCCCAGGAGATGCGCATCCATCCCGCTAACAGGCACAGTAAATCGCCAACTACGGGCATCCAGCTTAATAATAGCGTGACTGCACCATAGCGTTTCAGCCAGCCAGTAGCTTTCTCTTGCCAGCGCGATGTTTTACGCAATGGAAAGAAACGCCCAAGGATAACGTTAGTTAACCCTCCAAGGCTATTACCCATTGTTGCTGTTAAAACTAAAACCCAGGGATGACTGATCCCGGAAAGCAACGTTGCCACCAGCACGACTTCGGAGTTGCCGGGTAATAGTGTAGCGCTGAGAAAACTACTGGCAAACAACGAGAAAAGCGATAACGCTTCACTCACAGCAAGCGAACATCCACAGCGTCCATGCCTGCTGCACGGGCCGCCTGAATACCGAAATCGGCATCTTCAAAGACCACACACTGCGTCGGTTGCACGCCCATACGCTGCGCGCACAACAAAAATGTGTCTGGCGCGGGTTTATGGTGTTTGACGTGATCGGCAGCGACGACGGCGTCAAAATAACGGCGTAATCCCAAGTGAGCCAGCAATGCCTCAGCGATGGCGCTTTCACTCCCCGTTCCTACAGCCATTGGGCGACGACCATGCCAACTTTTCACCACTTCAACAAGAGGAAGCGGCTCGACACTATCCAGCAGCATACTTCTTACTGCTTCTGTTTTTTCACGCGCTAACGCATGCGGGTCGAGATCGGCCTGATTCAGCTCAATAATTGCCTGAGCAATACGCCAGGTGGGCGATCCATTAAGCGCAATCATCGCCTGAACATCGTACTGAAGACCGTAGTGCCCTAATACTTCGCGCCACGCTTTACGGTGCGTAGGCTCCGTATCCAGGATTGTGCCATCCATATCAAAAATTAAACCTGCATAACGCTCGTACATGGTCTTCTCGCAAGTCGAAAAATATGACGCTACTTTAGCGTAATTGCTTGATTTTGTCGCTGATGGCGAAGGAGAAGAAAATTCAGGAAATGGATAAAGTAGTTATTTAGAAATGAGATATTTTTGAAGGAAATTTTTTGGAGAAGATGGTGCATCCGGGAGGATGACTCACTGGCGTTCGCCCTTCGGGCCGTTGCTAAAGCAACGTTATCCTTCCTGGTGCCTGCGGTTAATTCCGCTACCTCTTCGATATCTTCATTGCTGAAGATTTCGGAGAATATGGTGCATCCGGGAGGATTCGAACCTCCGACCGCTCGGTTCGTAGCCGAGTACT
>ENA-UAOV01000015-UAOV01000015.1-human-gut-metagenome-genome-assembly--contig:-NODE-15-length-133653-cov-38.032216_pt1 | contig 133653 bp, 97 predicted proteins | sample MGYA00243472_ERZ654562 | MGnify/ENA primary metagenome ERZ654562 (study PRJEB26926, sample SAMN06164391) | human gut metagenome | biome: ENVO:00009003; feature: ENVO:2100002; material: ENVO:00002003... | reverse complement strand
TTCAGGTGTTAGTGTCCTTACGGACGTGGGGGTTCAAGTCCCCCCCCTCGCACCAATTATCTTTACTTCCTTTCTTGTTTCTTCCCTGTTTTATCATCCCTGATTCAAATTCATTAGCATCAGCATGATGCCAGCACTAAGCGCCAGGCACGATGGTAGCAAAACGTAATGCCGTAACTGTTTGTGATACAGCATCACCGGCGTCAATATCAATCCCATCAGAATGACAATCCGCCACTGATCCGGCGATAAATCCGCATACATCAGCCCTGCAATCAGCAATCCCGGCAGCAACACTCCCCAGCCACTGCCCAGCGTACGTTGCAACATGGTTTCATCTCTTTCATTGATAATGATAACCAATATCATATGATAATTTTTATCATTTGCAAGCCAGAGAAATCCCTTGCTATCGAGTAAACCTATCGCTAGGATTAGCAATCATTATCATTTAGATTACTATCCCGATTATGGCCTATCGTTCCGCACCGCTCTATGAAGATGTTATCTGGCGAACGCATCTCCAGCCGCAGGATCCCACGCTTGCGCAAGCCGTGCGGGCGACGATCGCAAAACATCGTGAACATTTGCTGGAGTTTATCCGCCTGGATGAACCTGCCCCACTTAACGCCATGACGCTGGCGCAATGGTCATCACCGAATGTGCTAAGTTCTCTGCTGGCGGTCTATTCCGATCATATCTATCGCAACCAACCAACGATGATCCGCGAGTACAAACCGCTGATCTCACTATGGGCACAATGGTATATCGGCCTGATAGTGCCACCATTAATGCTGGCGCTACTGACGCAGGAAAAGGCATTAGATGTGTCGCCGGAACATTTCCATGCTGAGTTTCACGAAACCGGACGCGTCGCCTGTTTCTGGGTCGATGTGTGTGAAGATAAAAACGCAACACCACATTCGCCGCAGCAGCGAATGGAAACGTTAATCAGCCAGGCGCTGGTTCCGGTTGTGCAGGCACTAGAAGCGACCGGAGAGATCAACGGCAAACTTATCTGGAGTAATACCGGTTATTTGATCAACTGGTATCTTACTGAGATGAAGCAACTGCTCGGCGAGGCGACGGTTGAATCGCTGCGCCATGCCCTCTTTTTTGAGAAAACGCTTACTACCGGTGAAGATAATCCACTCTGGCGTACCGTGGTGCTACGCGACGGCCTGCTGGTGCGCCGCACTTGCTGCCAGCGTTATCGCTTACCGGATGTGCAGCAATGTGGCGATTGTACGCTGAAATGAAAGCACTGCCGGGGAAGTAAACCCGGCATCATGCGGATTAATAGGGATGCAACACATTACTTGTTTCGCAATGCCGCATACATAACAGAATATCTGCGGCCTCCAACAACCCTGCGTCAGAACTGACGCCCAGTTTCGACATCACATTAAATTTATGTGCACGGATCGTTTTGATATTGCGTTTAAGCTGCTCGGCAATTTGTGTCATTGAGTAGCCACGCGACATAAAGCGCAATATTTCTCTCTCCGTCGGGCTTAACGTCCGGCTTTGGTTAATGTACCACTGATTGTTCAGTCGGTCGGTCGCCTGACGTACACCATTTAATGACAAAAAGAGTTCCTGATGAAAAATCTCCAGCGTTGACGCTTTACTTAATACACCGTCCAGCGGTGATGGCGACAATGAACCAATCAGCCGAGCTTCAATATCATCATCCGCAATAACTAAACGCCGGGTACGCGGAAACTTAATCGCCAGTTCAGTCAGGCAAGATAATCCCTCTCTGCGCTCACTTCTCATGGCAGAAAAAGAAAAAATGACCGCCGCAAACGAGATCCGCGACATGGCATCCTGAAATGACTCCTGACTGGTATAGGTATGGAGCTTATAAGGGTTGCCCGCAAACTTTCTGAATAAACTCTCAATACCGATACTACTCATGACGCATTTTTCTATGAGTGCGACATTTCTCTTCTTAATTCGGCTGTGTTCCATTCTGCGGCATCTCCATAAACAGAAGGCAAGTTAAGTTCTCTTGCACCCTGCGCGCTATTTATCCATGCATACATTTCAGCGTTGCTGTGAATTGCCAGTCGACGCATCGCACTGTTTTTTTGGGCGCTGATAGTTTTATTACTTTTCTTAAGCAATGAAGCTATCTGGTTGATGCCCCATCCTTTACCTAATAGCCGCAGTACCTTGCGCTCTGAAAGAGTGAGAATGACGGAGCGATAGCTAAAATCATGAGTTTCAGTCATTGCCGGGGAGGTCAGCATGGCGCTGATACGCTCTGCGTGCGTATTGCCGGAACGTACGGTCTTGACCAGATTCTCAATGGGTTCAACATCAGACAATAACGTCGCCGTAGGGCACATGAGTAATTCTACTGCCTGGGAATACCAGGAGCGTGACACCATGAAAACCCAGTGAATTTCCCGATATTGTGAGATTAAAGAATAATAATGTTCACAAACAGAACGTGGATCTTCACTTTCACCGGCTAAATCAGCAATGACTAATCCGGAACGACGTAATTGTAATAAGGTAAGGTCCTCCGCAGAGGCGCTGGATATTATTTCATATTCAGGGAAGTGAGTCCTCATGACCTCTTTTAACCCTGCTTGCATAACAGGTATTTTACTGATAACAATTCCATTTTTGCAGCATCCTGGCAACATATTTCCTCCACATCCACTGTCTAAAAATTATGATGGTTTATTCAGGATATTCATTCCTTAAATGTTTCCAGCAAATTAATAGATTAAGCGAATAAATTATCCTTAGCATTCACTTTCATATCAGCATACTCCTGCTGCACAACAACTCCACTGCATGTGTCAGAAGGTTAGCATCAAATGATAACCTGGTGAAATAGCCTGGAGACATTTAAAATATCTACATTAAGTTGTTAGAAATACTTAATGAAAAACAGAAATCTCATTCATTTAATTTATAATTAAATGATATCTCTTCCCGCAGAATGCGGGAATCACACAATCAATATTTATTCAATAAAATCTGATGATTTTAACTTGTTAACACTAAAAAACGCGCCCAGCTATCTATTATCCTGACCCGTAAAGGCTAAAACAATAAATTCATTATAGTGATAATATTCATGTGATAGTTTGTTTGCGGCGAGAGATAATTCGCTTTTTATCACCGAGCTTGTCCCGATAACCAGGATTAATCAGCGCAATTTTGATCTTAACCTACCGCAAAACAACCTTGCTTCATGATACAAATGGATTCTCATTATCTGAACAATACGCAGCACGTCTATGACAAAGGGCGAGTTATGCAAACTGAGCAACAGCGAGCCGTAACACGGCTTTGTATCCAGTGTGGATTATTTCTTTTGCAACATGGTGCGGAAAGCGCGTTGGTTGATGAGCTTTCCTCACGACTGGGTCGGGCGCTGGGAATGGACAGCGTCGAAAGTTCTATCTCTTCGAACGCCATAGTGCTGACAACTATTAAAGATGGGCAATGCCTGACATCGACACGTAAAAATCACGATCGCGGCATTAATATGCATGTGGTGACTGAAGTCCAGCACATTGTGATTCTTGCGGAGCATCATCTGCTGGATTACAAAGGCGTAGAGAAACGATTTAGCCAAATTCAGCCATTACGTTACCCAAGATGGCTGGTAGCCTTAATGGTTGGCCTTTCTTGCGCCTGTTTCTGTAAACTCAATAACGGTGGCTGGGATGGTGCCGTCATCACCTTCTTTGCCAGTACGACCGCGATGTATATCCGCCAGCTGCTGGCACAACGTCATCTTCATCCACAGATCAACTTTTGCCTTACCGCTTTCGCCGCCACCACCATTTCCGGATTGCTTTTGCAACTCCCCACTTTCAGCAATACCCCCACCATTGCGATGGCCGCCAGCGTTCTGCTGCTAGTGCCGGGCTTTCCGTTGATTAATGCCGTCGCCGATATGTTTAAAGGCCACATCAATACCGGACTGGCACGCTGGGCGATCGCCAGTCTGCTGACACTGGCTACCTGCGTCGGCGTAGTGATGGCACTGACGATTTGGGGGCTACGCGGATGGGTGTGATCGAATTTCTGTTAGCGTTGGCGCAGGATATGATCCTCGCCGCCATTCCTGCGGTCGGCTTTGCGATGGTGTTCAACGTTCCCGTGCGGGCGTTACGCTGGTGTGCGCTGCTTGGCTCGATAGGTCATGGTTCCCGAATGATCTTGATGACCAGCGGGTTGAATATTGAGTGGTCAACCTTTATGGCTTCGATGCTGGTCGGTACCATTGGTATTCAATGGTCGCGCTGGTATCTGGCGCATCCGAAAGTGTTTACCGTGGCGGCCGTTATCCCTATGTTCCCGGGCATATCGGCTTATACCGCAATGATTTCGGCGGTAAAAATCAGCCAGTTAGGTTACAGCGAACCGTTGATGATTACCCTGTTAACCAACTTTCTTACAGCTTCATCGATTGTTGGTGCGTTATCCATCGGTCTTTCCATTCCTGGATTATGGTTGTACCGCAAGCGCCCTCGCGTATAAAATTGCCTCGCTTAAGCACACGGATGAGAGACAGCCTCCTCTCCTCCGTGTGTTACTATAAAAGTTATCTCCCTTCTCGTTCATCGTTCCATATTTGAGAAACAGTATGTCTTCCAGAGTTTTGACCCCGGACGTCGTTGGTATTGACGCCCTGGTACACGATCACCAAACCGTTCTGGCAAAAGCTGAAGGCGGTGTGGTTGCCGTATTTGCTAACAATGCCCCGGCGTTTTATGCCGTCACGCCTGCACGCCTGGCTGAACTGCTGGCGCTGGAAGAAAAGCTGGCGCGTCCGGGAAGCGATGTCGCTCTGGACGATCAACTCTATCAGGAACCGCAAGCCGCTCCCGTTGCTGTACCCATGGGGAAATTCGCCATGTATCCGGACTGGCAACCCGATGCCGATTTTATCCGCCTGGCGGCTCTATGGGGCGTGGCACTAAGAGAGCCAGTGACCACCGAAGAACTGGCCTCATTCATTGCCTACTGGCAGGCGGAAGGTAAAGTCTTTCACCATGTGCAGTGGCAACAAAAACTGGCGCGCAGCCTGCAAATCGGTCGTGCCAGCAACGGCGGACTGCCGAAACGAGATGTGAATACGGTCAGCGAACCTGACAGCCAAATTCCACCAGGATTCAGAGGGTAACGATGAAAAACGTTGGCGACCTGATGCAACGCCTGCAAAAAATGATGCCTGCCCATATCAAACCCGCATTCAAAACGGGTGAAGAACTACTGGCCTGGCAAAAAGAACAAGGAGCGATCCGCTCCGCCGCTCTCGAACGTGAAAATCGGGCGATGAAAATGCAGCGCACCTTTAACCGCTCCGGTATTCGTCCACTGCATCAGAACTGTTCCTTTGAGAACTATCGCGTTGAGTGTGAAGGGCAGATGAATGCGTTAAGCAAAGCGCGCCAGTATGTCGAAGAGTTTGACGGCAACATCGCCAGCTTCATCTTTTCTGGTAAGCCAGGAACCGGCAAAAACCATCTGGCGGCGGCAATCTGCAACGAGCTGCTGCTACGCGGTAAATCCGTATTGATCATCACCGTGGCCGATATTATGTCGGCGATGAAAGATACCTTCAGGAATAGCGGTACCAGCGAAGAACAACTGCTTAACGATCTGAGCAACGTTGATCTGCTGGTGATCGATGAGATCGGCGTGCAGACCGAATCGAAATACGAAAAAGTGATCATCAACCAGATCGTCGATCGCCGCTCTTCTTCCAAACGCCCAACCGGGATGCTGACCAACAGTAATATGGAAGAGATGACCAAGTTGCTGGGCGAACGCGTGATGGACCGTATGCGCCTGGGTAACAGTTTGTGGGTGATCTTCAACTGGGATAGCTACCGTAGCCGGGTAACAGGTAAAGAGTATTAATCCCCGTTTCTGGCGGTATACTGCGACACAATTCCACCTTGAGTAATGATGATGAAAACTGTTAAACATCTTCTGTGCTGTGCCATTGCCGCCAGCGCATTAATTTCCACCGGGGTGCATGCTGCGTCCTGGAAAGATGCGCTCTCCAGCGCCGCCAGCGAACTTGGCAACCAAAACAGCACGACACAGGAAGGCGGTTGGTCGCTCGCGTCATTAACTAACTTGCTTAGCAGCGGAAACCAGGCCTTAAGCGCAGATAACATGAACAATGCCGCAGGCATTCTGCAATACTGCGCGAAGCAAAAGCTGGCGTCGGTAACCGATGCCGAAAACATCAAGAATCAGGTGCTGGAAAAGCTGGGCCTGAACAGTGAAGAGCAAAAAGAAGACACCAACTATCTGGACGGTATTCAGGGTTTGCTGAAAACCAAAGATGGTCAGCAACTCAATCTGGATAACATCGGAACGACTCCGCTGGCAGAAAAGGTGAAAACCAAAGCCTGCGATCTGGTGTTAAAGCAGGGGCTGAACTTCATTTCCTGAACCGCGAAACGCCGCGTTTTAGCTGTTACCCGGCTGACGCGGCTCTCTCCTGCCCTTTTCCCTGCTCCTGGACGGTTTTCCCCCTGTTACACGGGAAGCGACCGCGATCAAAAAAGTCTGTTTATAAACTAATTCCTAACAACATCGCATTTTTTTGACACTAGAATTGCAGCAATATGGCGACGCCATTACATTGTGCTTCTCAAAAAGCTTAAACGTTGGCTAAACGGCCCGGTTTAGTGAGGATCGCCCGTTGTCAGAACTACTCTCTTTCGCCCTTTTTCTCGCCTCTGTGCTGATTTACGCATGGAAAGCGGGACGTAACACCTGGTGGTTTGCAGCCACATTAACGGTGCTGGGGCTATTTGTCGTTTTAAATATCACCCTGTTTGCCAGCGACTATTTTACTGGCGATGGTATTAACGACGCGGTTCTCTATACCTTAACCAACAGCCTGACCGGTGCTGGCGTCAGCAAATACATCCTGCCGGGTATCGGCATTGTGCTGGGGCTGACGGCGGTGTTCGGTGCGCTGGGCTGGATCCTGCGCCGTCGTCGTCATCATCCGCACCATTTTGGTTACAGCCTGCTGGCGCTCTTACTGGCGCTGGGTTCGGTGGACGCCAGCCCGGCATTTCGTCAGATAACGGAACTGGTGAAATCCCAGTCACGCGATGGCGACCCGGACTTTGCGGCTTATTATAAAGAGCCGTCGAAAACTATCCCTGACCCGAAACTCAACCTGGTTTATATCTACGGCGAAAGTCTCGAGCGGACCTATTTTGATAACGAAGCTTTCCCGGATCTCACGCCTGAACTTGGCGCGTTGAAAAATGAAGGCCTGGATTTCAGCCACACGCAGCAGCTGCCAGGAACGGATTACACGATTGCGGGCATGGTGGCTTCTCAGTGCGGCATACCGCTGTTTGCCCCCTTTGAAGGCAACGCCTCCGCTTCTGTTTCCAGCTTCTTCCCGCAGAACATCTGTCTGGGCGATATCCTGAAAAACTCGGGTTATCAGAACTATTTCGTGCAGGGCGCGAATCTGCGTTTTGCCGGTAAAGATGTGTTCCTGAAGTCGCATGGCTTCGACCACTTATACGGCTCAGAAGAGCTGAAAAGCGTGGTAGCCGACCCGCACTATCGCAACGACTGGGGATTCTACGACGATACCGTTCTCGATGAAGCGTGGAAAAAGTTTGAAGAGCTTTCCCGCTCAGGTCAGCGATTCTCACTGTTTACCCTGACAGTCGATACCCATCACCCGGATGGTTTTATCTCGCGCACCTGTAACCGCAAAAAATATGATTTTGACGGTAAGCCGAATCAGTCATTCAGCGCGGTAAGTTGCAGCCAGGAGAATATCGCGACGTTTATCAACAAAATCAAAGCGTCACCGTGGTTTAAAGATACTGTCATCGTCGTCTCTTCTGACCATTTAGCGATGAACAACACGGCGTGGAAATACCTCAATAAGCAGGATCGCAATAACCTGTTTTTTGTCATTCGTGGCGACAAGCCGCAGCAAGAGACGCTGGCAGTGAAGCGTAACACGATGGATAACGGCGCGACGGTGCTGGACATTCTCGGTGGCGATAACTATCTCGGACTTGGTCGTAGCAGTTTATCCGGGCAGTCGATGTCGGAAATCTTCCTCAATATCAAAGAGAAAACATTGGCGTGGAAGCCAGATATCATCCGCCTGTGGAAATTCCCTAAAGAGATGAAAGAGTTCACCATCGACCAGCAGAAAAACATGATTGCCTTCTCGGGTAGCCATTTCCGTTTGCCGCTGCTGTTGCGGGTTTCAGACAAACGCGTGGAACCGCTGCCGGAAAGCGAATACTCAGCACCGCTGCGTTTCCAGCTGGCCGATTTCGCTCCACGCGACAATTTCGTCTGGGTTGACCGTTGCTACAAGATGGCACAACTCTGGGCTCCGGAACTGGCACTTTCCACCGACTGGTGTGTCTCGCAGGGGCAGCTTGGCGGTCAGCAAACTGTTCAGCATGTTGACAAAACAACATGGAAGAGCAAGACGGCATTTAAAGATACGGTCATCGACATGGCGCGTTACAAAGGCAATGTCGATACGCTGAAGATTGTTGATAACGATATTCGCTACAAAGCCGACAGTTTCATCTTTAACGTCGCCGGTGCGCCAGAAGAGGTGAAACAGTTTAGCGGGATTTCCCGTCCGGAGTCGTGGGGCCGCTGGTCCAACGCGCAGCTGGGCGATGAAGTAAAAATCGAGTACAAGCATCCGCTGCCGAAGAAATTTGACCTGGTGATTACCGCCAAAGCATACGGCAATAACGCCAGCCGTCCTATTCCGGTACGCGTAGGCAATGAAGAACAAACTCTTGTGCTGGGCAATGAAGTGACCACCACCACACTGCATTTCGATAACCCAACCGATGCCGACACACTGGTAATTGTGCCGCCGGAACCTGTCTCAACCAACGAAGGGAATATCCTCGGACACTCGCCGCGTAAGCTCGGGATCGGCATGGTGGAAATTAAAGTGGTAGAACGTGAAGGGTAATTCCTGACTGATGTGTAGGTCGCATAGGGTGCGACCTACACACCTTCTCCGGCTTACAACACATTATTAAGAAACAAAAAAAACAGCGCCCAACACTTCCCCGGACGCTGCATGGCAACTTTAATAATCTCGCCTTATCAGAAAGTAATTACGCCTTTAATTAACTCACGATTGTTAATCACATCGCGCTCGTAGGTTTCTGCCAGCGTGGCGAACGGATAGCGATGGGTTAACATCATGTCAGCAGTGATTTTTCCTTCCGCCATCAGTCGACCGACTTTAGCAAAATCTTCCGGCGTGGCGTTGCGGCTACCCATCATCGTCGTTTCTTTTTTATGGAATTCAGGATCGGAGAACTGCAACTCTCCTTTAAACAGGCCGACAAATACCACCGTGCCGCCGTGACGAATCAGATTCACGGTGTTATTCATCGCATGTTGATTACCTGTCGCGTCGATCACTTTCTGCGCCAGCGAACCACCAAACTGCGCCCGCAGCTGCGCGTCAAAATCTTCGGCTGATGGGTCCAGCACGGGCAACTCCAGACGCGTTGCCACATGTTCACGGCGCGCCGGACTGGTATCCGCCACCACCACCTGTGCGCCATCGGCTTTAGCGATTGCCGCCGCGCCCAGACCGATTGGCCCCGCCCCGACCACCAGCACCTGCTCGCCGGGAGCAATGGCTGCGCGACGCACCGCATGAGCGCTAATAGCGAAAGGTTCAATCAATGCGGCCGCCTGCGGGTCAATACCGTCTGCGGGCAAAATGTTCGCCACCGGCACGCTCAAATACTCACTAAAACCGCCATCCTGATGCACGCCAATGACTGAAATTTTTTCACAGCAATTGGTACGCCCGCTTTTACACGCCGGGCATTGCTGACAGGCAACATAAGGGATCACAGCAACTTGCTGACCATTTTTAAGATCAGCAATATTTTTACCCAGCCCAACAATCTCCCCACATATTTCATGGCCTAAAACCCGTGGATAACTAAAAAATGGTTGATTTCCACCCCAGGCATGAATATCGGTACCGCAAATCCCGACAGACTTAATTTTTATTAATGCTTCATTGTCACCCGGAATAGGTATCTCGCGTTGTTTCCAGACTAATTCTTTCGGCTGCTGGCAAATTAAAACATTCATCGTAGACATGATTCGGCTCTCCATTTTTTGTTGCCTTAGATATCAATGAAAATGAAAAATGGCAGCGGAACGGAAAATCTGTTTTGTGAAAACACACGCATAAAAATGTTTTAAATCGGGTTTTAATGGACTCACAAGGAGGAAAATATGAGTCGTTCACAAAATTTACGCCACAATGTGATTAACCAGGTCATTGATGATATGGCGCGGGGTCATATCCCTTCCCCACTTCCATCGCAAAGTGCGCTGGCGGAAATGTACAACATCAGCCGCACTACAGTGCGTCATATTCTCAGCCACTTACGCGAATGCGGCGTCTTAACGCAGGTTGGAAACGACTATGTTATTGCGCGTAAACCTGACCATGATGACGGTTTCGCCTGTACTACCGCTTCAATGAGTGAACAAAACAAAGTGTTTGAGCAGGCTTTTTTCACGATGATAAACCAGCGTCAGTTACGCCCTGGGGAAACTTTTTCTGAACTGCAACTGGCTCGGGCCGCGGGTGTCAGCCCGGTGGTTGTAAGAGAATATCTTTTAAAATTCGGCCGTTATAATCTTATTCAAAGCGAAAAGCGCGGCCAGTGGAGCATGAAGCAATTCGATCAATCCTACGCCGAGCAGCTGTTTGAGCTACGCGAAATGCTCGAAACACATTCACTTCAGCACTTTCTCAACCTGCCTGATCATGATCCCCGCTGGCTGCAGGCGAAAACCATGCTCGAACGTCATCGGCTACTGCGTGACAACATCGGCAATAGCTTTCGCATGTTCTCGCAACTTGACAGAGATTTTCACTCCTTACTGCTTTCAGCTGCCGACAATATCTTTTTTGATCAATCGCTTGAGATCATCTCAGTCATCTTTCATTTTCACTATCAATGGGACGAAAGCGATCTTAAACAGCGCAATATCATTGCCGTCGATGAGCATATGACCATTCTCAGCGCTCTGATTTGCCGCAGTGACCTTGATGCCACCCTTGCGCTCCGTAACCATTTGAATTCAGCGAAACAATCAATGATTCGATCCATTAATGAGAACACGCGTTATGCTCATTAAGTACGGATTAAAAACAGCAAACTATTAGCGGGTGCACGGTTTTATCAAAAGATAAATACCGGGAAATTCCCGCTTACCTATGCTCACAATCAGTCGACTAAAAATGTTTTTGTGAGCGGTAGTAAAGTCCTAAAACTTTAACCTGCCGTTAATGTCAACCTTGCGTAATGCACAATTACGTAAACAATTAAAATTATAAATACAGGAGTCCGGCGTGGAAAAAGAAAATATCACCCTCGATCCGCGTTCTTCATTTACTCCATCTTCGTCGGCAGATATTCCCGTGCCACCAGATGGATTAGTTCAACGCAGTACCCGAATTAAACGCATTCAAACCACCGCCATGTTGTTATTATTTTTTGCGGCGGTAATCAATTATCTCGACCGCAGTTCGCTGTCGGTAGCAAATTTGACGATTCGTGAAGAATTGGGATTAAGTGCCACCGAAATCGGCGCTTTGCTCTCCGTGTTTTCACTCGCTTACGGCATTGCGCAACTTCCTTGCGGCCCACTATTGGATCGTAAAGGCCCACGCCTGATGCTGGGACTGGGGATGTTCTTCTGGTCACTGTTCCAGGCCATGTCTGGCATGGTGCACAGCTTTACGCAGTTCGTGTTGGTGCGTATCGGTATGGGGATTGGTGAAGCGCCGATGAACCCATGCGGTGTAAAAGTCATTAACGACTGGTTCAACATCAAAGAGCGCGGACGCCCGATGGGCTTCTTCAACGCAGCTTCTACCATTGGCGTTGCCGTAAGCCCACCGATTCTGGCGGCGATGATGCTGGTGATGGGCTGGCGCGGGATGTTTATTACCATTGGTGTACTGGGGATTTTTCTCGCCATCGGCTGGTATATGCTCTATCGCAACCGCGAGCACGTAGAACTGACTGCCGTTGAACAAGCTTATCTCAATGCAGGTAGCGTCAATGCCCGCCGAGATCCGCTCAGTTTTGCCGAATGGCGCAGCCTGTTCCGTAACCGCACAATGTGGGGAATGATGCTCGGATTCAGTGGCATCAACTACACTGCGTGGCTGTATCTGGCCTGGCTTCCTGGTTACCTGCAAACAGCCTATAACCTGGATTTAAAAAGCACAGGGTTGATGGCGGCTATCCCTTTCCTGTTTGGGGCTGCCGGGATGCTGGTCAACGGTTACGTTACTGACTGGCTGGTCAAAGGGGGAATGGCTCCGATTAAAAGCCGTAAGATCTGCATTATTGCCGGGATGTTCTGTTCTGCCGCCTTTACGCTGATAGTACCACAAGCGACAACATCCATGATGGCGGTTCTGCTGATTGGCATGGCACTGTTCTGTATTCACTTTGCCGGAACATCCTGCTGGGGCTTGATCCACGTCGCAGTTGCTTCTCGCATGACTGCGTCGGTGGGCAGTATCCAGAACTTTGCCAGCTTCATCTGCGCCTCTTTCGCGCCGATCATTACTGGTTTTATTGTTGATACAACCCACTCATTCCGTCTGGCACTAATCATTTGCGGTTGCGTCACCGCAGCGGGAGCACTGGCGTACATCTTCCTGGTTCGTCAGCCGATCAACGACCCGCGTAAAGATTAAACTCCCTATGCCCGATAACATTTTGCTTATCGGGCATTTTTATGGCGATTAAAACGTTTCCCAGTTCTCCCCGCTATCTGCCACTGCCATTTTACGCGGCGTAGCTGGCGTCACGGTTTTTACCACAGCCGATGTTTCACGCTGCTGTTGTTGCTGTTGCTGAATCCGGAACACTGCCACAGCTTCGGTCAGGCGACTGGCCTGCTCTTCCAGCGCGGCGGCGGCAGCGGCAGATTCTTCCACCAGCGCGGCGTTCTGTTGAGTTACCCGGTCCATCTCAGCAACCGCTAAGCCAACCTGATCGATACCACGGCTCTGCTCATCAGAAGCAGAAGCTATTTCGCCCATAATGTCCGTCACGCGGGTCACAGCACTGACAATCTCCGCCATTGTTTCCCCGGCGCTTTCGACCAGCGTAGAGCCAACATCCACTTTCCCCACCGAGTCTTCAATCAGGCTTTTAATTTCACGAGCCGCCTGGGCGCTACGCTGGGCCAGATTACGCACTTCTCCCGCAACCACCGCAAAACCACGTCCTTGCTCACCCGCACGCGCAGCCTCAACCGCCGCGTTCAAAGCCAGAATATTGGTCTGGAAAGCAATGCCGTCAATTACGCTGATAATATCGGCGATTTTCTGCGAACTGGTGGAGATATCGCGCATAGTCTGCACCACGTTATCTACCACTTTGCCGCCGCGTTGCGCCGTTTCGGAAGCACTTAACGCCAGATGGCTGGCCTGGCGCGCATTCTCGGCGTTCTGTTTCACCGTTGCGGTCAGTTGCTCCATGCTGGCTGCCGTCTCTTCCAGCGAAGCGGCCTGTTGCTCGGTGCGCGAAGAGAGATCGTTATTGCCGGTAGCGATTTCGCTGGCACCGCTATAGATGGCATTGGCCCCGTTGCGCACATCACCGACGGTACGCATCAGTTCTCCCTGCATATGGCGCAAACTCTCTGCCAGTTGCCCCATCTCATTAGAGCCATCCACCTCAATCGGTTTCACCAGATCGCCGCCTGCAATATGACGGATGCTGTCAATCAGGCGATTCATTGGCGCTACCAGCGAGGCTTTAATACCGAACCAGACGGCGAAGATGACCGCCAGTACGACGATCATCACGCCCAACAGAATCCACATCGCCTGGCTGTAGGAGGCATTGTTATCGCTGACGGCGATATCATAGAGCCGATCGTTTTGCTCCATGTAAGCCACATACTGCTTCTCGAAACCGTCTTGATATCCCTGGGTCGGCTGATCAAAGAACTCGTTGATTTTGCCTGCACCTAACAGTTGGATCAGCTCCGCCAGCGCATTGTGATAAATATCGTAATTACGTTTGATCTCTGCCGCTGCGGCGGTGCTCTGACGCGGGTCACGCGGCAACGCTTCGTAATCCGCCCAGTTTTTTTCCGCCTGTTTCAGCGAAATACTGGCACTCTGCATCAGCTCAGCAACGGTTGAACCGCTACCAATATTATTCTGATCCATCATGTAGCGGATACCCGCGCGGTTGAGGGTGTTACGCGTCTGCAACAACGCGACCCAGCTGCCATTCAGCGTGGATTGCTGCTGGCGAATGGTTTGTAAAACAGTGAAATTTTCTTTGTCATTCTTTAAGGCATTAAAGAACAGACCGCCTGATGTCAGTTGTAAAAGGCCAAAAACGGCCAAAACCAGCAGTAAGCTGGTCACGATCTTGATACGTTTTAACATGGTTTCTCTTTCCTGTGGACCGATGCAAGATTTTCGGCCTGGAAAGCAAAAACTTTATGAAAAGGTGTAACCCGCCATCCATGGAAAACCAGGCGCTGGTTATCAGATACTAAAAAGTTATTCATTATCGCCCGGGATGTCTTCTTGTCGGGAATTGCCCAGAGCAATAAATTCCTCTAACAGATGGGTTAACTGTTGCATTTTCTCGGCAGTAAACTGAGCTTCAATCTGCCGATAGGCTTCTTCAATCTGTGTCTGAGCGCGGTTATACAGCGCCTGCCCCTCTTTGGTCAGCGAGATATAGAGCTTCCGCTGATCATTGATCGGCTTTAATCGCAATACTAAACCGTCGCGTTCCATCCGCGTGAGGATCCCGGTCAGGCTTGGGCGCAAAATGCAGGCGCGATACGCCAGATCGTGAAAATCCATTGATGGGCTTTCCGCCAGAATACGCACGATGCGCCACTGTTGCTCAGTCAAATTATGCCGTTTAACGATTGGGCGAAAATAACTCATCGCCGCTTCTCGCGCCTGGAGCAACGCAATGGTTAGTGAGTCGTGCATTATCTTTCCCCTGAAAAATTCAAAATCATTAATATAGAAACAATTAATCATCACGTTACCGGGACTGAGCTGCCCCCGCAATTCTTCATTTTATCAAAATTGAGCATGTTTTATTAACTTACTGATATTTAATATTTTATTATCTTTAAATGTAAATAGTTTGTTAATTAGATCACATTTACATCACTTACTTTTGCCAAACTACGCAATCGGGAATAAAAGTAATCATTAATATATTAATGATTAAGATGATCGAATCCGAGGAGTGGTAATGAAAGGCACTATCTTCGCCGTAGCGTTGAACCATCGCAGCCAACTTGATGCCTGGCAGGAAGCGTTCCAGCAATCTCCCTACAAAGCCCCGCCTAAAACTGCGGTCTGGTTTATTAAACCGCGCAATACGGTGATTGGTTGCGGTGAACCGATTCCCTTTCCACAGGGTGAAAAGGTACTGAGCGGTGCGACAGTTGCGCTGATTGTGGGAAAAACGGCGACGAAAGTACGTGAAGAAGATGCGGCAGAGTACATCGCCGGATATGCGCTGGCTAACGACGTCAGCCTGCCGGAAGAGAGCTTTTACCGCCCGGCAATCAAAGCAAAATGTCGTGATGGATTCTGCCCCATTGGCGAAACCGTGGCTCTCAGCAATGTCGATAATCTGACTATCTATACCGAGATCAACGGACGTCCTGCCGATCACTGGAACACCGCCGATTTACAACGTAACGCCGCACAGTTGCTGAGCGCCCTGAGCGAATTTGCCACGCTGAACCCAGGAGATGCCATTCTGCTCGGCACGCCACAGGCGCGCGTGGAAATACAGCCAGGCGATCGTGTGCGTGTTCTCGCAGAAGGTTTCCCGCCGCTGGAAAATCCGGTAGTGGACGAACGTGAAGTGACCACGCGCAAGAGCTTCCCAACGCTGCCACACCCGCACGGTACGTTGTTTGCCCTCGGCCTGAACTACGCCGACCACGCCAGCGAACTGGAATTTAAGCCACCGGAAGAACCGCTGGTGTTCCTGAAAGCGCCGAATACCCTCACTGGCGATAACCAGACCTCCGTGCGCCCGAACAATATTGAATACATGCACTACGAAGCGGAGCTGGTGGTGGTGATTGGCAAGCAGGCGCGTAACGTCAGCGAAGCCGATGCCATGGATTATGTCGCGGGCTACACCGTGTGTAACGACTACGCCATTCGCGACTATCTGGAAAACTACTACCGCCCTAACCTGCGGGTAAAAAGCCGCGACGGACTGACGCCGATGCTTTCAACCATCGTGCCGAAAGAGGCGATCCCGGACCCGCATAATCTGACCCTTCGCACCTTCGTCAACGGCGAGTTACGCCAGCAAGGCACCACCGCCGATCTGATCTTCAGCGTGCCCTTCCTGATCGCCTACTTAAGCGAATTTATGACCCTGAATCCGGGCGACATGATCGCCACCGGCACACCAAAAGGCTTATCTGACGTGGTGCCTGGCGATGAAGTAGTGGTGGAAGTAGAAGGCGTGGGCCGCCTGGTGAACCGAATTGTGAGTGAGGAAACAGCGAAATGAAAAAAGTAAATCATTGGATCAACGGCAAAAATGTTGCAGGTAACGACTACTTCCAGACAACCAATCCGGCAACCGGTGAAGTGCTGGCGGATGTGGCCTCTGGCGGTGAAGCGGAGATCAATCAGGCGGTAGCGGCAGCGAAAGAGGCGTTCCCGAAATGGGCCAATCTGCCGATGAAAGAGCGTGCGCGCCTGATGCGCCGTCTGGGCGATCTGATCGACCAGAACGTGCCGGAGATCGCCGCGATGGAAACCGCTGACACGGGCCTGCCGATCCATCAGACCAAAAACGTGTTGATCCCACGCGCTTCCCACAACTTTGAATTTTTCGCGGAAGTCTGCCAGCAGATGAACGGCAAGACCTATCCGGTTGACGACAAGATGCTCAACTACACGCTGGTGCAGCCGGTGGGCGTTTGTGCGCTGGTATCGCCGTGGAACGTGCCGTTTATGACCGCCACCTGGAAGGTCGCGCCGTGTCTGGCGCTGGGCAATACCGCGGTGCTGAAGATGTCCGAACTCTCCCCGCTGACCGCTGACCGCCTGGGTGAGCTGGCGCTGGAAGCCGGTATTCCGGCGGGCGTGCTGAACGTGGTACAGGGCTACGGCGCAACCGCAGGCGATGCGCTGGTCCGTCATCATGACGTGCGTGCCGTGTCGTTCACCGGCGGTACCGCCACCGGGCGCAATATCATGAAAAACGCCGGGCTGAAAAAATACTCCATGGAACTGGGCGGTAAATCGCCGGTGCTGATTTTTGAAGATGCCGATATTGAGCGCGCGCTGGACGCCGCCCTGTTCACCATCTTCTCGATCAACGGCGAGCGCTGCACCGCCGGTTCGCGCATCTTTATTCAACAAAGCATCTACCCGGAATTCGTGAAACGCTTTGCCGAACGCGCCAACCGTCTGCGCGTGGGCGATCCGACCGATCCGAATACCCAGGTTGGGGCGCTTATCAGCCAGCAACACTGGGAAAAAGTCTCCGGCTATATCCGTCTGGGCATTGAAGAAGGCGCCACCCTGCTGGCGGGCGGCCCGGATAAACCGTCTGACCTGCCTGCACACCTGAAAGGCGGCAACTTCCTGCGCCCAACGGTGCTGGCGGACGTAGATAACCGTATGCGCGTTGCCCAGGAAGAGATTTTCGGGCCGGTCGCCTGCCTGCTGCCGTTTAAAGATGAAGCCGAAGGCTTACGCCTGGCAAACGACGTGGAGTACGGCCTCGCGTCGTACATCTGGACGCAGGATGTCAGCAAAGTGTTACGCCTGGCGCGTGGCATTGAAGCAGGCATGGTGTTCGTCAACACCCAGAACGTGCGTGACCTGCGCCAGCCATTTGGCGGCGTAAAAGCCTCCGGCACCGGGCGTGAAGGCGGTGAGTACAGCTTCGAAGTGTTCGCGGAAATGAAGAACGTCTGCATTTCCATGGGCGACCATCCAATTCCGAAATGGGGAGTCTGATATGGGTAAGTTAGCGTTAGCCGCCAAGATCACGCACGTACCGTCGATGTATCTCTCTGAACTACCAGGAATAAACCACGGTTGTCGCCAGGGTGCGATCGACGGGCATAAAGAGATCAGCAAGCGTTGCCGGGAAATGGGCGTCGATACCATTATCGTTTTCGATACTCACTGGCTGGTCAACAGTGCTTATCACATCAACTGTGCAGACCATTTTGAAGGTATCTACACCAGCAATGAGCTGCCGCATTTTATTCGCGACATGACCTACAACTACGAAGGCAACCCGGAGTTGGGGCAGCTAATTGCCGATGAAGCAATAAAACTCGGCGTGCGGGCGAAAGCACACAACATTCCCAGCCTGAAACTGGAATACGGCACGCTGGTACCGATGCGCTACATGAATGAAGACAAGCATTTCAAAGTGGTCTCCATTTCGGCTTTCTGCACGGTTCACGATTTTGCCGACAGCCGCAAGCTGGGCGAAGCGATTCTGAAAGCGATCGAACAGTACGACGGCACCGTGGCGGTCCTTGCCAGCGGTTCGTTATCGCACCGCTTTATCGACGACCAGCGTGCCGAAGAAGGGATGAACAGCTACACCCGCGAGTTCGACCGCCAGATGGACGAGCGCGTGGTGAAGCTGTGGCGCGAAGGCCAGTTCAAAGAGTTTTGCAGCATGCTGCCGGAATACGCCGACTACTGCTACGGCGAAGGCAATATGCACGACACGGTGATGCTGCTGGGGATGCTCGGCTGGGATAAATACGACGGCAAGGTGGAGTTTATCACCGAGCTATTCCCAAGCTCTGGCACCGGTCAGGTTAACGCTGTTTTCCCGCTTCCCGCGTAAGGAACCACCATGCCGCACTTTATCGTGGAATGTACTGAAAATATTCGTCAAGAAGCCCGCTTACCTGAGCTGTTTGCCAGTGTTAACACCGCACTGGCGGCGACGGGGATTTTTCCGCTTGGGGGAATACGTAGCCGGGCGCACTGGATCGATACCTGGCAAATGGCTGATGGCAAGCACGATTACGCCTTTGTGCATATGACGCTAAAAATCGGCAGCGGACGCAGTCTGGAAAGCCGTCAGGAAGTAGGCGAAATGCTGTTTGATCTGATTAAAACGCACTTCGCCTCACTGATGGAGAGCCGTTACCTGGCGCTTTCATTTGAGATTGCAGAGCTGCACCCGACGTTGAATTTCAAACAGAACAACGTACACGCGTTGTTTAAATAAATTTGTACCAGCTTCCAGGCCGGATGATAAGGCGCAGCCGCATCCGGCAATGCCACAGGATATCGCTATGTTCGATAAACACACCCACACCCTGATCGCCCAGCGTCTGGATCAGGCAGAAAAACAGCGCGAACAGATCCGCGCGATCTCGCTGGATTACCCGGAGATCACCATCGAAGACGCCTACGCCGTACAGCGCGAATGGGTCCGCCTGAAAATTGCCGAAGGCCGTACGCTGAAAGGCCACAAAATCGGCCTGACCTCGAAAGCGATGCAGGCCAGCTCGCAGATCAGCGAACCAGATTACGGTGCACTGCTGGACGACATGTTCTTCCACGATGGCAGCGATATCCCGACCGATCGCTTTATCGTGCCGCGCATTGAAGTGGAGCTGGCTTTTGTGCTGGCAAAACCGCTGCGTGGACCAAACTGCACGCTTTTCGACGTTTACAACGCCACGGACTATGTGATCCCGGCGCTGGAGCTGATCGACGCTCGCTGCCACAACATCGATCCGGAAACCCAGCGCCCGCGCAAAGTATTCGACACCATTTCCGATAACGCCGCCAACGCCGGAGTGATCCTCGGAGGTCGTCCGATCAAGCCAGACGAACTGGATCTGCGTTGGATCTCCGCCCTGATGTATCGCAATGGCGTGATTGAAGAAACCGGCGTCGCCGCTGGTGTGCTGAATCATCCGGCAAACGGCGTGGCCTGGCTGGCGAACAAACTCGCACCGTATGACGTACAACTGGAAGCCGGGCAAATCATTCTCGGCGGTTCGTTTACCCGCCCGGTTCCGGCGCGTAAGGGCGACACCTTCCACGTCGATTACGGCAACATGGGTTCCATTAGCTGCCGCTTTGTTTAAGGAGAGAACGATGGAAAACAGTTTTAAAGCGGCGCTGAAAGCAGGCCGCCCGCAGATCGGATTATGGCTGGGGCTGAGTAGCAGTTACAGCGCAGAGTTACTGGCCGGAGCAGGATTCGACTGGTTGTTGATCGACGGTGAGCACGCGCCGAATAACGTACAAACCGTGCTCACCCAGCTACAGGCGATTGCGCCCTACCCCAGCCAGCCAGTGGTACGCCCATCGTGGAACGATCCGGTGCAAATCAAACAACTGCTGGACGTAGGCACACAAACCTTACTGGTGCCGATGGTACAAAACGCCGACGAAGCCCGTAAAGCGGTACGCGCCACCCGTTATCCCCCCGCCGGTATTCGCGGTGTGGGCAGTGCGCTGGCTCGCGCCTCGCGCTGGAATCGCATTCCTGATTACCTGCAAAAAGCCAACGATCAAATGTGCGTGCTGGTGCAGATCGAAACGCGTGAGGCAATGAAGAACTTACCGCAGATTCTGGACGTGGAAGGAGTCGACGGCGTGTTTATCGGCCCGGCGGATCTGAGCGCCGATATGGGTTATGCCGGTAATCCGCAGCACCCGGAAGTGCAGGCCGCCATTGAGCAGGCGATCGTGCAGATCCGCGAAGCGGGCAAAGCGCCGGGGATCCTGATCGCCAATGAGCAACTGGCAAAACGCTATCTGGAACTGGGCGCGCTGTTTGTCGCCGTCGGCGTTGACACCACCCTGCTCGCTCGCGCCGCCGAAGCGCTGGCAGCACGTTTTGGCGCGCAGGCCACGACCGTTAAGCCCGGCGTGTATTAATGCCGGATGCACTGCGCTTATCCGGCCTACACTCGCACCAAACCGTAGGCCGGATAAGGCGTTTACGCCGCATCCGGCAAAAAGCCGTACCAAATCGCGGACCGGATAAGGCGTTTGTGCTGCATCCGCCATAAACCTTGTCGTACCCTACAAAAATCCCATTAGAGGAAGAAAAATGAGCGACACCTCACCTGCCATACCGGAGAGTATCGATCCGGCGAATCAGCATAAAGCGCTGACTGCCGGACAACAGGCGGTTATTAAGAAGCTATTTCGCCGCCTGATCGTCTTTCTGTTCGTGCTGTTTATCTTCTCGTTCCTTGATCGCATCAACATCGGCTTTGCCGGGCTAACGATGGGACGCGACCTCGGTCTGAGCGCCACCATGTTTGGCCTCGCTACCACCCTGTTCTACGCCGCTTATGTCATCTTCGGCATTCCCAGCAACATTATGCTGAGTATTGTTGGTGCGCGGCGCTGGATCGCCACCATCATGGTGCTCTGGGGCATCGCCTCTACTGCTACCATGTTTGCCACTGGCCCCACCAGCTTGTACGTACTGCGTATACTGGTTGGCATTACCGAAGCCGGCTTTCTGCCTGGCATTCTGCTCTATTTAACCTTCTGGTTTCCGGCCTATTTCCGCGCCCGTGCCAACGCCTTGTTTATGGTTGCAATGCCGGTAACGACAGCGTTGGGATCTATCGTTTCCGGCTACATTTTGTCGCTGGATGGCGTAATGGCATTAAAAGGCTGGCAGTGGCTGTTTTTGCTGGAAGGCTTCCCGTCGGTATTACTCGGCATCATGGTGTGGTTCTGGCTTGATGACTCACCGGACAAAGCTAAGTGGCTTACGAAAGAAGACAAAAAATGCCTGCAAGAGATGATGGATAACGATCGTCTGACGCTGGTTCAGCCAGAGGGAGCCATCAGCCACCATGCCATGCAACAACGCAGCATGTGGCGGGAGATCTTCACTCCGGTGGTGATGATGTATACCCTGGCGTATTTCTGCCTGACCAACACACTTAGTGCGATCAGCATCTGGACACCGCAGATCCTGCAAAGTTTTAATCAGGGCAGCAGTAATATCACCATCGGCCTGCTGGCCGCCGTACCGCAGATTTGTACCATTCTCGGGATGATCTACTGGAGCCGTCACTCAGATCGCCGCCAGGAACGAAGGCATCACACCGCCCTTCCTTATTTGTTCGCTGCCGCTGGTTGGTTACTGGCTTCGGCAACTGATCACAACATGATCCAGATGCTGGGGATCATTATGGCTTCGACCGGATCATTCAGCGCAATGGCGATTTTCTGGACAACACCGGATCAGTCCATCAGCCTGCGGGCACGAGCGATCGGTATTGCGGTGATCAACGCCACTGGCAACATTGGTTCAGCGTTAAGTCCGTTTATGATCGGCTGGTTGAAAGATCTGACCGGCAGCTTTAACAGTGGATTGTGGTTTGTTGCCGCGCTGCTGGTGATTGGTGCGGGGATTATCTGGGCGATTCCAATGCAGTCCTCCCGTCCGCGAGCGACCCCGTAAGGAACGACGATGTGTGACCGTCAGATTGCCAATATTGATATCAGCAAAGAGTACGATGAAAGCCTGGGCACGGACGATGTGCATTATCAGTCGTTCGCCCGCATGGCGGCATTTTTTGGCCGCCATATGCTGCCACATCGCCACGAACAGTACTTTCAGATGCATTTCCTCAATAGCGGACAGATTGAGCTACAGCTTGACGATCATCGCTACTCGGTGGAAGCGCCCCTGTTTGTCCTGACGCCGCCGTCAGTACCTCATGCGTTTATTACGGAGTCTGACGCCGACGGTCATGTGTTGACGGTACGGGAAGATCTGATCTGGCCCCTGCTGGAAGTTCTTTATCCGGGCACTCGGGAAACCTTCGGCCTGCCGGGGATTTGCCTGTCACTGGCAGATAAACCCGACGAACTGGCGGCGCTGGAACACTATTGGCAACTGATAGAGCGGGAATCGGTGGAACAACTGCCTGGACGGGAACACACCCTGACGCTCCTGGCACAGGCAGTGTTCACCCTACTGCTGCGTAACGCAAAACTCGACGACCATGCCGCCAGCGGAATGCGCGGAGAATTAAAACTGTTCCAGCGTTTTCATATGCTGATTGAAAGCCATTTTCATCAGCACTGGACAGTACCGGATTACGCTAACGAACTGCATATCACCGAATCACGCCTCACGGACATCTGCCGCCGCTTTGCCAACCGTCCGCCAAAACGGTTGATTTTCGACAGGCAGCTGCGAGAAGCCAAGCGGCTGCTGCTGTTTTCTGATAACGCCGTGAACAATATTGCCTGGCAACTCGGTTTTAAGGATCCGGCTTATTTTGCGCGCTTTTTTAATCGTTTAGTCGGTTGCTCGCCCAGTGCTTACCGTGCCAAAAAAGTACCTGTGACGTGAAAATCCCTTAGCCTTAACGGGAAACCAGGCACCACCTGCTATTCCCCTTTCTCCGCCTGGAGCAAGGGGATTTAGTAACGTTAAAAATCGCTAAAAGCGACCTCGATCACAAAACCGTACCCGACCTGAAAAGTACCAGCCATTGTCCCAAAAGTGTCTTCCCGTAATCGCCCCTGCAAGCTTCAATTGAATAACAAAAACAACACACAAAATTAACAATCGTATTCCGATTAATACTGTAGAGGTCGACATGAAACCAGAAGATTTCCGCGCCAGTACCCAACGTCCTTTCACCGGGGAAGAGTATCTGAAAAGCCTGCAGGATGGTCGCGAGATCTATATCTATGGCGAGCGAGTGAAAGACGTCACCACTCATCCGGCATTTCGTAATGCGGCAGCGTCTGTTGCCCAACTGTACGACGAGCTGCACAAACCGGAGATGCAGGACTCTCTGTGCTGGAACACCGACACCGGCAGTGGCGGCTATACCCATAAATTCTTCCGCGTGGCGAAAAGCCCGGACGACCTGCGCCAGCAACGCGACGCCATCGCTGAGTGGTCACGCCTGAGCTATGGCTGGATGGGCCGTACCCCAGACTACAAAGCCGCTTTCGGTTGCGCACTGGGCGCGAATCCGGGCTTTTACGGTCAGTTCGAGCAGAACGCCCGTAACTGGTATACCCGTATTCAGGAAACTGGCCTCTACTTTAACCACGCGATTGTTAACCCACCGATCGATCGTCATTTGCCGACCGATAAAGTGAAAGACGTTTACATCAAGCTGGAAAAAGAGACTGACGCCGGGATTATCGTCAGCGGTGCGAAAGTGGTTGCCACCAACTCGGCGCTGACTCACTACAACATGATTGGCTTCGGCTCGGCACAAGTGATGGGCGAAAACCCGGACTTCGCACTGATGTTCGTTGCGCCAATGGATGCCGATGGCGTGAAATTAATCTCCCGCGCCTCTTATGAGATGGTCGCGGGTGCTACCGGCTCGCCATACGACTACCCGCTCTCCAGCCGCTTCGATGAGAACGATGCGATTCTGGTGATGGATAACGTACTGATCCCATGGGAAAACGTACTGATCTACCGCGATTTCGATCGCTGCCGTCGCTGGACGATGGAAGGCGGTTTTGCCCGTATGTATCCGCTGCAAGCCTGTGTGCGCCTGGCAGTGAAATTAGACTTCATTACGGCACTGCTGAAAAAATCACTCGAATGTACCGGCACCCTGGAGTTCCGTGGTGTGCAGGCCGATCTCGGTGAAGTGGTGGCGTGGCGCAACACCTTCTGGGCATTGAGTGACTCGATGTGTTCAGAAGCAACGCCGTGGGTCAACGGGGCTTATTTACCGGATCATGCCGCACTGCAAACCTATCGCGTACTGGCACCAATGGCCTACGCGAAGATCAAAAACATTATCGAACGCAACGTTACCAGTGGCCTGATCTACCTCCCTTCCAGTGCCCGTGACCTGAACAATCCGCAGATCGACCAGTATCTGGCGAAGTATGTGCGCGGTTCGAACGGTATGGATCACGTCCAGCGCATCAAGATCCTCAAACTGATGTGGGACGCCATTGGCAGCGAATTTGGTGGTCGTCACGAGCTGTATGAAATCAACTACTCCGGTAGCCAGGATGAGATTCGCCTGCAATGTCTGCGCCAGGCACAAAGCTCCGGCAATATGGACAAGATGATGGCGATGGTTGATCGCTGCCTGTCGGAATACGACCAGAACGGCTGGACTGTGCCGCACCTGCACAACAACGACGATATCAACATGCTGGATAAGCTGCTGAAATAACGCAGCAGGAGGTTAAGATGCAATTAGATGAACAACGCCTGCGCTTTCGTGACGCGATGGCCAGCCTGTCGGCAGCGGTAAATATTATCACCACCGAGGGCGACACCGGACAATGCGGGATTACGGCAACGGCCGTCTGCTCGGTCACGGATACACCACCGTCGCTGATGGTGTGCATTAACGCCAACAGTGCGATGAACCCGGTTTTTCAGGGCAACGGCAAGTTGTGCGTCAACGTCCTCAACCATGAGCAGGAACTGATGGCACGCCACTTCGCGGGCATGACAGGCATGGCGATGGAAGAGCGTTTTAGCCTCTCATGCTGGCAAAAAGGTCCGCTGGCGCAGCCGGTGCTAAAAGGTTCGCTGGCCAGTCTTGAAGGTGAGATCCGCGATGTGCAGGCAATTGGCACACATCTGGTGTATCTGGTGGAGATTAAAAACATCATCCTCAGTGCAGAAGGTCACGGACTTATCTACTTTAAACGCCGTTTCCATCCGGTGATGCTGGAAATGGAAGCTGCGATTTAAGCTCCAGCCCCTTCACGCATTCGTCGAAGGGGCATTTTTATTGTGATCTCAATCACATATCCACCCGATGAATAATTCTTGCCCAACCGCTCACCGCCATTCCTGACCGCTTACATCCCTAAAATAACCACTCAGTTATTTACCTTACTTTACGCGCGCGTATCTCTGGCAACATCACTGCAGGATAGCGGTCAATTTACCTCCTCAAACGCAACGCAAACCTAGAACGGCTTCGGCCTATGATTAACAAATTACTCTATGGATTTTGGTTTGCAGGAAGGCAGCAAGTGAGTGAATCCCCGGGAGCTTACAAAAGTAAGTGTCAGAGGTGAACGAACGCAGCTGCCGCACCTGTAAGCCAAAAGACGACGAGTAAAATGCCAGGTTTTACTATGGATACGAAAAAACTATTCAAGCACATACCCTGGGTGATTCTCGGAATCATCGGTGCATTCTGCCTCGCGGTAGTTGCATTACGTCGGGGGGAGCACGTCAGCGCCCTGTGGATCGTGGTCGCCTCTGTGTCGGTGTATCTGGTGGCGTATCGCTACTACAGTTTGTATATCGCCCAGAAGGTGATGAAACTCGACCCCACGCGCGCGACGCCTGCGGTTATTAACAACGACGGTCTGAACTACGTTCCGACCAACCGTTACGTGTTGTTTGGTCACCACTTCGCCGCTATCGCCGGTGCTGGTCCGCTGGTTGGTCCGGTTCTCGCCGCGCAGATGGGCTACCTGCCTGGCACACTGTGGCTGCTGGCGGGGGTAGTGCTGGCCGGTGCGGTTCAGGACTTTATGGTGCTGTTTATCTCCTCTCGCCGTAACGGCGCATCTCTCGGTGAGATGATCAAAGAAGAGATGGGACCAGTACCGGGGACTATCGCGCTGTTTGGCTGTTTCTTAATCATGATCATCATCCTTGCCGTCCTGGCGCTGATTGTGGTTAAAGCCCTGGCCGAAAGTCCGTGGGGTGTCTTCACCGTTTGCTCAACCGTACCAATTGCGCTGTTTATGGGTATCTACATGCGCTTTATCCGTCCGGGGCGTGTGGGTGAAGTCTCTGTCATTGGTATCGTGCTGCTGGTTGCCTCTATCTACTTCGGTGGCGTGATTGCTCACGATCCGTACTGGGGTCCGGCACTGACCTTTAAAGACACCACCATTACCTTCGCGCTGATTGGCTATGCGTTTGTTTCCGCGCTGCTGCCGGTGTGGCTGATCCTCGCACCACGCGACTATCTGGCAACCTTCCTGAAAATCGGCGTTATCGTCGGCCTGGCGCTGGGTATCGTGGTGCTGAACCCGGAACTGAAAATGCCTGCGATGACCCAGTACATTGACGGTACTGGCCCGCTGTGGAAAGGCGCTCTGTTCCCGTTCCTGTTCATCACCATCGCCTGTGGTGCGGTATCTGGCTTCCACGCACTGATCTCTTCCGGTACTACGCCGAAACTGCTGGCTAATGAAACCGACGCGCGTTTCATCGGTTATGGCGCAATGCTGATGGAGTCCTTCGTGGCGATTATGGCGCTGGTTGCAGCGTCCATCATCGAACCGGGTCTTTACTTCGCGATGAACACCCCGCCTGCTGGCCTTGGCATCACCATGCCTAACCTGCATGAAATGGGTGGCGAGAACGCGCCGATCATCATGGCGCAGTTGAAAGACGTTACCGCACACGCGGCGGCGACCGTCAGCTCCTGGGGCTTCGTGATTTCGCCAGAGCAGATCCTGCAAACCGCGAAAGACATTGGTGAGCCTTCTGTCCTGAACCGTGCAGGTGGTGCGCCGACGCTGGCGGTAGGTATCGCTCATGTGTTCCACAAAGTGCTGCCGATGGCTGACATGGGCTTCTGGTATCACTTCGGTATTCTGTTCGAAGCCCTGTTCATCCTGACCGCGCTGGATGCGGGTACCCGTTCTGGCCGCTTTATGCTGCAAGATCTGCTGGGTAACTTCATCCCGTTCCTGAAAAAAACCGACTCTCTGGTTGCCGGTATCATCGGTACTGCGGGCTGTGTGGGTCTGTGGGGCTACCTGCTGTATCAGGGCGTGGTCGATCCGCTGGGCGGCGTTAAGAGCCTGTGGCCGCTGTTCGGTATCTCCAACCAGATGCTGGCAGCCGTAGCGCTGGTACTGGGCACCGTTGTGCTGATTAAGATGAAGCGCACCCAATACATCTGGGTAACTGTTGTTCCGGCTGTATGGCTGCTTATCTGCACCACCTGGGCGCTGGGCCTGAAACTGTTCAGCACCAACCCGCAGATGGAAGGCTTCTTCTACATGGCAAGCCAGTACAAAGAGAAGATTGCTAACGGTACTGACCTGACGGCGCAGCAGATTGCCAACATGAACCACATCGTTGTGAACAACTACACCAACGCAGGCCTGAGTATTCTGTTCCTGATTGTGGTGTACAGCATCATCTTCTACGGTTTCAAAACCTGGCTGAAGGTGCGTAACAGCGACAAACGTACTGACAAAGAAACTCCGTACGTTCCAATCCCGGAAGGCGGCGTGAAGATTTCTTCGCACCACTAACCGTGTTTAGCCCCGCTTCGGCGGGGCTTTGTTCTTATCAGAGTGAACTATGTTTGGTAACTTAGGACAGGCAAAAAAATATCTCGGCCAGGCGGCGAAGATGTTGATTGGCATTCCAGACTACGACAACTACGTCGAGCATATGAAGACCAACCATCCCGACAAGCCGTACATGAGCTATGAAGAATTCTTCCGCGAACGCCAGAACGCGCGCTACGGCGGCGATGGTAAAGGCGGTATGCGCTGTTGTTAATGGAGAGAGCATGAACCCGATTGCAGTTACCCTACTCACCGGTTTTTTAGGCGCGGGAAAAACCACCCTGCTGCGCCATATTCTTAACGAACAACACGGCTACAAGATTGCCGTGATTGAAAACGAATTCGGCGAAGTCTCCGTTGATGATCAACTAATTGGCGACCGCGCCACGCAGATCAAAACGCTGACCAACGGCTGCATCTGCTGTTCGCGCTCCAACGAGCTGGAAGACGCACTACTCGACCTGCTGGATAATCTCGATAAGGGCAATATTCAGTTCGATCGTCTGGTCATTGAATGCACCGGCATGGCCGATCCCGGCCCGATTATTCAGACCTTTTTCTCCCATGAGATTTTATGCCAGCGTTACCTGCTGGACGGCGTGATTGCGCTGGTGGATGCGGTACATGCCGATGAGCAGATGAACCAGTTCACCATCGCCCAGTCCCAGGTTGGCTACGCCGACCGTATTCTGCTGACTAAAACCGACGTCGCAGGCGAAGCAGAAAAACTGCGTGAACGCCTGGCGCGCATCAACGCCCGTGCACCGGTCTACACCGTCACCCACGGCGACATCGACCTGGGCCTGCTGTTCAACACCAACGGTTTTATGCTGGAAGAGAACGTCGTCAGCACCAAACCGCGTTTCCACTTTATCGCGGATAAACAAAACGATATTTCGTCGATTGTGGTGGAACTGGATTACCCGGTAGATATCAGCGAAGTTTCCCGGGTGATGGAAAACCTGCTGCTGGAATCGGCAGATAAACTGCTGCGTTACAAAGGGATGCTGTGGATTGACGGCGAACCTAACCGCCTGCTGTTCCAGGGCGTCCAGCGCCTCTACAGCGCCGACTGGGACCGCCCGTGGGGCGATGAAAAACCGCATAGCACGATGGTGTTTATCGGGATTCAGCTGCCGGAGGAAGAGATTCGGGCGGCGTTTGCGGGGTTGAGGAAGTAAGGGGTTATGGGCCGGATAAGGCGCAGCCGCATCCGGCCTGATATTTCACTCAAAATAGTCCATATCCAGTTTCGGCACCTTCAACAAACGTGAAGAAACCCCTACTTCGTTTTCGATCATTAAGTGCACCAGGCGTTCCCCATCAACCAACACCATACCCTCGACGGATTGAGCAAAGTCACGCGCCTGAGACGTAAATCCAGAAGTGGTAATAAACACCCCACGTTTCGCCTTTTGCCCAGCCAGTGCGCCGTAAAATGCCTGTAATTCTGGCCTGCCTACAGTGTTCTGCCAACGTTTTGCCTGAACATAAACTTTCTCCAGGCCAAGTTTATCAAGCGATATCACACCATCGATGCCACCATCTCCAGTACCGCCAACACGCTGCAAATCATCACGGTGGCCGCCATACCCCAGGCGATGCAAAACATCCAGAACAATGACTTCAAAGCGCGAAGGAGAAACCTGCAATAAGTTTTCCAGAACCTCATCAGCCACCGCATCACGAAGCTCTTTTAGCGCCTGATCTAACCGATCGTCCGGGCTGCTCTTTGCAAGTTCTTCATGATCGGGAGAGTCGGCTTTCGGATCTAAATCGACGGCATCCGGCCGTGACTTAAGTTTGACATTCACAAAATCGAAGGCCAGATGGTTCGTCTCCTGCTCCGTCATTGGCTGGGGATGAGACGCAACCCAGTCAAAACCCGCAGGAGTCAGGCACCATTTGCCACGCGACAAACTTTGCGACAACCCGGCACGTTTTAAACGGTCATGCGCCCAGCCTGCACGATTTTTATAAACAAGTTGTCCGCTGGTAATGACTTTCGCTCGCTGGCTGTCATCCAGTCCTAATGCATCCGCGGCAGCCTCATGAACATCACGCGCGGCTGCACCTTCCGGTTTTGTCGCCAGATAACGCAGAACAGGTTCAATAAATTTGTCATAGGTAGGAACCGTCATAGTACATCCTTGCAGAATCAGGTAGATGTTTTTCGGCTACTATAACACTACCAAAATAGACGAACACGTTAGAAATGAGTCAGTTGCTGTGACCGTGGTCATTGCCCGGAAAGGTACAGAAAGCTAAGATAAGGCGTTATGGGCCTTAAATATTTGGACAGGCCCACACAGCAATGGATTAATAACAATGATGAATAAATCCAATTTTGAATTCCTGAAGGGCGTCAACGACTTTACCTATGCCATCGCCTGTGCGGCGGAAAATAACTACCCGGATGATCCCAACACGACGCTGATTAAAATGCGTATGTTTGGCGAAGCCACAGCGAAACATCTTGGTCTGTTACTCAACATCCCCCCTTGTGAGAATCAACACGATCTCCTGCGCGAACTCGGCAAAATCGCCTTCGTTGATGACAACATTCTCTCTGTATTCCACAAATTACGCCGCATTGGTAACCAGGCGGTGCACGAATATCATAACGATCTCGACGATGCCCAGATGTGCCTGCGACTCGGGTTTCGCCTGGCTGTCTGGTACTACCGTCTGGTCACTAAAGATTATGACTTCCCGGTGCCGGTGTTTGTGTTGCCGGAACGTGGTGAAAACCTCTATCACCAGGAAGTGCTGACGCTAAAACAACAGCTTGAACAGCAGGTGCGAGAAAAAGCGCAGACTCAGGCAGAAGTCGAAGCGCAACAGCAGAAGCTGGTTGCCCTGAACGGCTATATCGCCATTCTGGAGGGCAAGCAGCAGGAAACCGAAGCGCAAACCCAGGCTCGCCTTGCGGCACTGGAAGCACAGCTCGCCGAGAAGAACGCGGAACTGGCCAAACAGACCGAACAGGAACGTAAGGCTTACCACAAAGAAATTACCGATCAGGCCATCAAGCGCACGCTCAACCTCAGCGAAGAAGAGAGCCGCTTCCTGATTGATGCCCAACTGCGTAAAGCGGGCTGGCAGGCCGACAGCAAAACCCTGCGCTTCTCCAAAGGCGCACGCCCTGAACCCGGCGTCAATAAAGCCATTGCCGAATGGCCGACCGGGAAAGATGAAATGGGTAATCAGGGCTTTGCGGATTATGTGCTGTTTGTCGGCCTCAAACCTATCGCGGTGGTAGAGGCGAAACGTAAAAATATCGACGTTCCCGGCAAGCTCAATGAGTCGTATCGCTACAGCAAATGCTTCGATAATGGCTTCCTGCGGGAAACCTTGCTTGAGCACTATTCACCAGATGAAGTGCATGAAGCGGTGCCGGAGTATGAAACCAGCTGGCAGGACACCAGCGGCCAACAACGGTTTAAAATCCCCTTCTGCTACTCCACCAACGGGCGCGAATACCGCGCAGCGATGAAGACTAAAAGCGGCATCTGGTATCGCGACGTGCGTGATACCCGCAATATGTCGAGAGCCTTGCCCGAGTGGCACCGCCCGGAAGAGCTGCTGGAAATGCTCGGCAGCGAACCGCAAAAACAGAATCAGTGGTTTGCCGATAACCCTGGCATGAGCGAGCTGGGCCTGCGTTATTATCAGGAAGATGCCGTCCGCGCGGTGGAAAAGGCAATCGTCAAGGGTCAACAAGAAATCCTGCTGGCGATGGCGACCGGTACTGGTAAAACCCGTACGGCAATCGCCATGATGTTCCGCCTGATCCAGTCCCAGCGTTTTAAACGCATTCTCTTCCTTGTCGATCGCCGTTCTCTTGGCGAGCAGGCGCTGGGGGCGTTTGAAGATACACGTATTAACGGCGACACCTTCAACAGCATTTTCGACATTAAAGGGCTGACGGATAAATTCCCGGAAGACAGCACCAAAATTCACGTTGCCACCGTACAGTCGCTGGTGAAACGCACCCTGCAATCGGATGAACCGATGCCGGTGGCTCGTTACGACTGTATCGTCGTTGACGAAGCGCATCGTGGCTATATTCTCGATAAAGAGCAGACCGAAGGCGAACTGCAGTTCCGCAGCCAGCTGGATTACGTCTCTGCCTACCGTCGTATTCTCGATCACTTCGATGCGGTAAAAATCGCTCTCACCGCCACCCCGGCGCTGCATACGGTGCAGATTTTCGGCGAGCCGATTTACCGTTACACCTACCGTACCGCAGTTATCGACGGTTTTCTGATCGACCAGGATCCACCGATTCAGATCACTACCCGCAACGCCCAGGAAGGGGTTTATCTCTCCAAAGGCGAGCAGGTTGAGCGCATCAGCTCACAGGGGGAAGTGATCAACGACACCCTGGAAGACGATCAGGATTTTGAGGTCGCCGACTTTAACCGTGGCCTGGTGATCCCGGCGTTTAACCGCGCCGTCTGTAACGAACTCACCAACTACCTTGACCCGACCGGGTCGCAAAAAACGCTGGTCTTCTGCGTCACCAATGCCCATGCCGATATGGTGGTGGAAGAGTTGCGTACCGCGTTCAAGAAAAAGTATCCGCAACTTGAGCACGACGCGATCATCAAGATCACCGGTGATGCCGATAAAGACGCGCGCAAAGTGCAAACCATGATTACCCGTTTCAATAAAGAGCGGCTGCCCAATATCGTGGTGACCGTCGACCTGCTGACGACCGGCGTCGATATTCCGTCGATCTGTAACATCGTGTTCCTGCGTAAAGTACGCAGCCGTATTCTGTACGAGCAGATGAAAGGCCGCGCCACGCGCTTGTGCCCGGACGTGAACAAAACCAGCTTTAAGATTTTCGACTGTGTCGATATCTACAGCACGCTGGAGAGCGTCGACACCATGCGTCCGGTAGTGGTGCGTCCGAAGGTGGAACTGCAAACGCTGGTCAATGAAATTACCGATTCAGAAACCTATAAAATTACCGAAGCGGATGGCCGTAGCTTTGCCGAGCACAGCCATGAACAACTGGTGGCGAAGCTCCAGCGCATCATCGGCCTGGCCACGTTTAACCGTGACCGCAGCGAAACGATTGATAAACAGGTGCGTCGTCTGGATGAGCTATGCCAGGACGCGGCGGGCGTGAACTTTAACGACTTCGCCTCGCGCCTGCGGGATAAAGGGCCGCACTGGAGCGCCGAGGTCTTTAACAAACTGCCTGGTTTTATCGCCCGCCTGGAAAAGCTGAAAACTGATATCAATAACCTGAATGATGCGCCGATCTTCCTCGATATTGACGATGAAGTGGTGAGCGTAAAATCGCTGTACGGTGATTACGACACGCCGCAGGATTTCCTCGAAGCCTTTGACTTGCTGGTGCAACGTTCCCCGAACGCGCAACCAGCATTGCAGGCGGTGATTAATCGCCCGCGCGATCTCACCCGTAAAGGGCTGGTCGAGCTACAGGAGTGGTTTGACCGCCAGCACTTTGAGGAATCTTCCCTGCGCAAAGCGTGGAAAGAGACGCGCAATGAAGATATCGCCGCCCGGCTGATTGGACATATTCGCCGCGCTGCGGTAGGCGATGCGCTGAAACCGTTTGAAGAACGTGTCGATCACGCGCTGACGCGCATTAAGGGCGAAAACGACTGGAGCAGCGAGCAATTAAGCTGGCTCGATCGTTTGGCGCAGGCGCTGAAAGAGAAAGTGGTGCTCGACGACGATGTCTTCAAAACCGGCAACTTCCACCGCCGCGGCGGGAAGGCGATGCTGCAAAGAACCTTTGACGATAATCTCGACAACCTGCTCGATAAATTCAGCGATTATATCTGGGACGAGCTGGCCTGACACGTATACACTTCATCCTTCAGGCTGCCTCTGCGTTGGCTGCGCTCGTTCACCCCGGTCACGTACTTCTGTACGCTCCCGGGGATTCACTCACTTGCCGCCTTGATGCAACCTGAATGATTTTGTGTATATTACCCTCGGCAATTTCTTCTTCTGCGGCCCCGAAAATGCGGGCCGCTGCTTAATTTACGGAATCTACAATGAACAATAACGATCTGGTCGCGAAGCTGTGGAAGCTGTGCGACAACCTGCGCGATGGCGGCGTTTCCTATCAAAACTACGTCAATGAACTCGCCTCGCTGCTGTTTTTGAAAATGTGTAAAGAGACCGGACAGGAAGCGGAGTACCTGCCGGTAGGCTACCGCTGGGATGACCTGAAATCCCGTATCGGCCAGGATCAATTACAGTTCTACCGTAATCTGCTGGTGCATCTGGGCGCCGACAATCAAAAGCTGGTGCAGGCGGTGTTCCAGAACGTCAACACCACCATTACCCAGCCGAAACAGTTGACCGAACTGGTCAGCAATATGGATTCGCTGGACTGGTACAACGGCGCGCACGGTAAGTCGCGCGATGACTTCGGCGATATGTACGAAGGGCTGTTGCAGAAAAACGCCAACGAAACCAAGTCTGGCGCGGGCCAGTACTTCACCCCGCGTCCGCTGATTAAAACCATTATTCATCTGCTGAAACCGCAGCCGCGTGAAGTGGTGCAGGACCCGGCAGCGGGTACGGCGGGCTTTTTGATTGAAGCCGACCGCTACGTTAAGTCGCAGACTAACGATCTGGACGACCTTGATGGCGACACGCAGGATTTCCAGATCCACCGCGCGTTTATCGGCCTCGAACTGGTGCCCGGCACCCGTCGTCTGGCGCTGATGAACTGCCTGCTGCACGATATTGAAGGCAACCTCGACCACGGCGGCGCAATCCGTCTGGGCAACACTCTGGGCAGCGACGGTGAAAACCTGCCGAAGGCACATATCGTCGCCACTAACCCGCCGTTTGGCAGCGCCGCAGGCACCAACATTACCCGCACCTTTGTCCACCCGACCAGCAACAAACAGTTGTGCTTTATGCAGCATATTATCGAAACGCTGCACCCCGGCGGTCGTGCAGCGGTGGTGGTGCCGGATAACGTGCTGTTTGAAGGCGGCAAAGGCACGGACATCCGTCGTGACCTGATGGATAAGTGTCATCTGCACACCATCCTGCGTCTGCCGACCGGTATTTTTTACGCTCAGGGCGTGAAGACCAACGTGCTGTTCTTTACTAAAGGCACGGTGGCGAACCCGCATCAGGATAAGAACTGCACCGACGACGTGTGGGTGTACGACCTGCGTACCAATATGCCAAGCTTCGGCAAGCGCACGCCGTTTACCGACGAGCATTTGCAGCCGTTTGAGCGCGTGTATGGTGAAGACCCGCACGGCTTAAGCCCGCGCAGTGAAGGTGAATGGAGTTTTAACGCCGAAGAGACGGAAGTTGCCGACAGCGAAGAGAACAAAAATACCGATCAGCATCTGGCCACCAGCCGCTGGCGCAAGTTCAGCCGCGAGTGGATCCGCACCGCGAAATCCGATTCGCTGGATATCTCCTGGCTGAAAGATAAAGACAGCATTGATGCCGACAGCCTGCCGGAGCCGGATGTGTTAGCGGCAGAAGCGATGGGTGAACTGGTACAGGCACTGGGTGAACTGGATGCGCTGATGCGTGAACTGGGGGCGAGCGATGAGGCGGATGCGCAGCGTCAGTTACTGGAAGAAGCGTTTGGTGGGGTGAAGGAATGAGTGCGGGGAAATTGCCGGAGGGGTGGGTTGAGTGTGAATTATCCGAACTCGGTAACATAGTTACAGGGAAAACCCCCAGTACTAAGGAGCCTTCCAATTTTGGAGGCAACATTCCTTTCATTAAACCAGGCGATCTTGATCTCGGTGGCTATATCATAAATACCGCCGATACTCTGACGGAGAAAGGGTTATCTCTTGTACCCACTCTTCCTGCCAATTCAGTAGTTGTAACGTGTATTGGAAATTTAGGAAAAGTTGGAATTACCGCTAAAAAATCCGCATCTAATCAACAAATAAATGCATTGATCCCGTCAGAAAAGCTAAATGTAAAATTTGTTTATTACCAAATTTTAACATTAAAACCATGGTTAGAGTCTCAATCAGCAGCTACTACGATTGCGATTGTGAACAAGAGCAAATTTTCTCAGGCACCATTTAAATTCCCGCCACTTGCCGAGCAAAAAATCATCGCTGAAAAACTCGATACGCTCCTGGCGCAGGTAAACAGCACCAAAGCACGTCTTGAGCAAATCCCACAAATCCTGAAACGTTTTCGTCAGGCGGTGCTTCATGTTGCAGTGAGCGGAAAATTAACTGAGAAATGGAGATTAGGAAATGCAACTTTAGAAAACTCATACGAATGGAAGGTGCAATCTTTATCTGATCTTGGTGTTTTAGCTCGAGGTAAATCTAAACATCGACCTAGAAACGATCCTCGCCTATTTGGGGATAAGTATCCATTCATTCAAACAGGTGAAGTTGCTAATAGTTCAGGAAGAATTAAAGGCGCAAGTAAATTTTATAGTGAGTTTGGTTTATCACAAAGCAAACTATTTCCAAAAGATACCTTATGTATAACTATTGCTGCCAACATTGCAGATACAGCCATATTAGAGATTGAGGCATGTTTCCCGGACAGTGTTGTTGGTTTCATTTCTGATAAAGATAAATCTCATGTATCCTTTGTTAAGTATCTAATTGATGTTAATAAAGATAATCTTGAAGCATTTGCACCAGCTACAGCACAAAAAAATATCAACTTAAAGGTTTTAAACGAACTTAAACTTCCTATTCCTGATATTAAAGAACAACGCGAAATCGTTCGCCGCGTCGAGCAACTCTTCGCCTACGCCGACACCATAGAAAAACAGGTCAACAACGCCTTAGCCCGCGTCAACAATCTGACGCAATCCATCCTGGCAAAAGCATTCCGTGGTGAACTCACCACCCAGTGGCGGGCCGAAAACCCGGATTTAATCAGCGGAGAAAACAGCGCCGCCGCGTTGCTGGAAAAAATCAAAGCTGAACGCGCACCCAGCGGGGGTAAAAAAGCCTCGCGTAAAAAATCCTGATCATTTTTTTCTGGCGCACCTTTCCGGTGCGCTTTTTATTATTTCTAGCCAATCATAATGCACATAAATATATTTAAATCATTCCGGAAATTGCCCATTTTATTCTATTTTTAGCTGGACTTTCCCTGTATTTACTGATGATATATCCAGGTATTTAGCGCGGTGGGGATGTGCGCCAACACACCCGCACCGCTCATCACAATCACTATTTTCAAGGAATAGCAGTTATGACTGACACGCATTCTATTGCACAACCGTTCGAAGCAGAAGTCTCCCCGGCAAATAACCGTCAATTAACCGTCAGTTATGCGAGCCGCTACCCGGATTACAGCCGTATTCCCGCCATCACCCTGAAAGGTCAGTGGCTGGAAGCCGCCGGTTTTGCCACTGGCACGGCGGTAGATGTCAAAGTGATGGAAGGCTGTATTGTCCTCACCGCCCAACCCCCCGCCGCCGAAGAGAGCGAACTGATGCAGTCACTGCGCCAGGTGTGCAAACTGTCGGCGCGTAAACAAAAACAGGTGCAGGAGTTTATTGGGGTGATTGCAGGTAAACAGAAAGTCGCGTAACAGCATTTACTCCCGGTTAACCACCGGGAGCCTTCCACTGACTCAATAGAAACTTTCCTCCTCAGTAAATATTTACCCACCGCCTTTTGCAGTAAAAATCTATTGTTTCAGTTCGTTGCGAAAGCGATAATAGATGCCAGGCAATGAGGAAGGCATATCTTATGGAATCTATTCAACCCTGGATTGAAAAATTTATTGAGCAAGCACAGCAACAAAGCTCACAATCCACCAAAGATTATCCAACGTCTTACCGTAACCTGCGAGTAAAAGTGAGTTTCGGTTATGGCAATTTTACATCTATTCCCTGGTTTGCATTTCTTGGAGAAGGTCAGGAAGTCTCTAACGGTATATATCCCGTTATTCTCTATTATAAAGATTTTGATGAGTTGGTTTTGGCTTATGGTATAAGTGACACGAATAAACCACATGCCCAATGGCAGTTCTCTTCAGAAATACCTAAAACAATCGCAGAGTATTTCCAGACAACTTCAGGTGTATATCCTAAAAAATACGGGCAGTCCTATTACGCCTGTGCCCAAAAAGTCTCACAGGGTCTTGATTACCCCAAGTTTGCCTCCATGCTGGACAACATAATCAACGACTATAAATTAATATTTAATTCCAGCGAGAGTGTTATTCCACCTATGTCAAAAACTGAATCATACTGTCTGGAAGATGCGTTAAATGATTTGTTTATCCCTGAAACCACGATAGAGACAATACTCAAACGATTAACCATCAAAAAAAATATTATCCTCCAGGGGCCGCCCGGCGTTGGAAAAACCTTTGTTGCACGCCGTCTGGCTTACCTGCTGACAGGAGAAAAGGCTCCGCAACGCGTCAATATGGTTCAGTTCCATCAATCTTATAGCTATGAGGATTTTATACAGGGCTATCGTCCGAATGGCGTCGGCTTCCGACGTAAAGACGGTATATTTTACAATTTTTGTCAGCAAGCTAAAAAGCAGCCAGAGAAAAAGTATGTTTTTATTATAGATGAAATCAATCGTGCCAATCTCAGTAAAGTATTTGGCGAAGTGATGATGTTAATGGAACATGATAAACGAGGTGAAAACTGGTCTGTTCCCTTAACCTACTCCGAAAATGATGAAGAACGATTCTATGTCCCGGAGAATGTTTATATCATCGGTTTAATGAATACTGCCGATCGCTCTCTGGCCGTTGTTGATTATGCCCTACGCAGACGATTTTCTTTCATAGATATTGAGCCAGGTTTTGATACACCACAGTTCCGGAATTTTTTACTGAATAAAAAAGCAGAACCTTCATTTGTTGAATCTTTATGCCAAAAAATGAATGAGTTAAACCAGGAAATCAGCAAAGAGGCCACTATCCTTGGGAAAGGGTTCCGCATTGGGCATAGTTACTTCTGCTCCGGGTTAGAAGATGGCACATCTCCGGATACGCAATGGCTTAAGGAAATTGTGATGACGGATATCGCCCCTTTACTCGAAGAATATTTCTTTGATGACCCCTATAAACAACAGATATGGACCGACAGATTATTAGGTGACTCATAGTGGAACAGCCCGTGATACCTGTCCGTAATATCTATTACATGCTTACCTATGCATGGGGTTATTTACAGGAAATTAAGCAGGCCGACCTTGAAGCCATTCCCGGTAACAATCTTCTTGATATCCTGGGGTATGTATTAAATAAAGGGGTTTTACAGCTTTCACGCCGAGGGCTTGAGCTTGATTACAATCCTAATACCGAGATCATTCCTGGCATCAAAGGGCGAATAGAGTTTGCTAAAACAATACGCGGCTTCCATCTTAATCATGGGAAAACCGTCAGTACTTTTGATATGCTTAATGAAGATACGCTGGCTAACCGAATTATAAAAAGCACATTAGCCATGTTAATTAAGCATGAAAAGTTAAATTCAACCATCAGAGATGAAGCTCGTTCACTTTATAGGAAATTACCGGGCATTAGCACTCTTCATTTAACTCCCCAGCATTTCAGCTATCTGAATGGCGGAAAGAACACGCGTTATTATAAATTTGTTATCAGTGTCTGCAAGTTCATCGTCAATAATTCTATTCCAGGTCAAAACAAAGGACATTACCGTTTCTATGATTTTGAAAGAAACGAAAAAGAGATGTCATTACTTTATCAAAAGTTTCTTTTTGAATTTTGCCGCCGTGAATTAACGTCTGTAAACACAACCCGCTCTTATTTAAAATGGGATGCATCAAGTATATCGGATCAGGCACTTAATTTGTTACCTCGAATGGAAACTGACATCACCATTCGCTCATCAGAGAAAATACTTATCGTAGACGCAAAATACTATAAAAGCATTTTTTCACGACGAATGGGCTCAGAAAAATTTCATTCTCAAAATCTTTATCAACTGATGAATTACTTATGGTCGTTAAAGCCTGAAAATGGCGAAAACATAGGTGGGTTATTAATATACCCCCACGTAGACACCGCAGTGAAACATCGTTATAAAATTAATGGCTTCGATATTGGCCTGTGTACCGTCAATTTAGGTCAGGAATGGCCGTGTATACATCAAGAATTACTCGACATTTTCGATGAATGTCTCAAATAAACGGTAAGTTTTATAGAAAATACCGCTCCCGACACCACATCGGGAGCGGCACATCATCAGGAGGCGGTCACCTCCACCAGCACATCCGTTGCCCAGCTCTCTTCGCTGTTGGCCACATTCCCTTCCTGACAGGCCTGAGCCATTTTGACTAACTGGAAAGAAACGTCATCGCTGAAGTCAAAGTAATGCCATTTCGATGCAAAGTTGATACGCCAGTAGCCCATCCCCTGATCGAAGCGGATCTTCAAAACCTGACCATCCTCAAAAGTCACCGTCAGTTTACGATGGTGAGGGATATCGCGCGGCGAGTCGAACACCGTCAGTTCTACCGGCCTGCCCAGCGCAGCAGCAAACCACTGATCAGCGAAATCCTGAAAATCCGCTATGCTCATCCAGTCATGGAAAGGCCGGTTACCGTGGCGATCTTTATCTTTAAACAGCGTATCCAACGCCACTTCAGTGCCATCAGTCAGCTTTGTTTTTAGCGGTTTCAGAATTGACCCCAACAACGCCAGCGCAACCGGGTTTTGCAGATAGCGATCGGTATAGTGAACGCCGGTAATTCGCGTGTTTTTCATCAGTGACTGCGCTTCTTCATGGTCGTTAAACAGCACGTCCCAGAAGCGTTGTCCGAACTGCGAAAGTGGTCCATTCAACTGTTTATGGATCTGAATGTCTTTGACCCGCTCGACAGCGTTGGCGGCTTTAGCCGGCAGAATAAACTCGTTCAGTTCTACCGTTTTATAACCGAGACTACGCACCACCAGTTCGTCATTCAGGTGCCACTCCGGCCCCGGAATCGTTGCCTGCTGGCTGCGAGAGGCCAGCGTCATCACGCGATCGGCAAAGGTGACCTGGGCAACGATCGGTAATTGCAGATCTTGTTCAACATGGCACAGCCGCACACCCAGCGCAGTAAATAGCGAAAGTTCATGCAACAGGTCCGGATCATCCACTCCCGCAGGAATAACAAGATCGACCTCAACGTTGTCTTTTAGCCGATAGCTCTGAATAGCCGCGCGGAACTGACGAGCGTATAAATCCCACTCATTGGGCGCGCCGGTCATCCACAGGGTGAGCTTTTCAGCGCCTTCGTTAATCGCCCGGCGAATCGTATCGCCAATAGCGCCAGGGCAGTAGCGGGCATCCGGCAGCGAGAATGTCTCTTCATCCGGTAAACCGATGTAATACGTGAAGTCATCGCCAAGCCAGGCCAGCGCCGCTTTGCGATCCAGCAAATCGTGATCGTGGCGAGTCTGGGAATCAAGCAGGCATTCACTACATGCAGTATCACAATGGCGGCAACCTAACTGTTTCACCATTCCCTGCAAAATAGCTTCAATGTGTACCGGTGCGCTGGAGGCAAAACCTGCACCACCGCTGATCACATCATAAAGCTGAACGGCTAATACCGATTGCCCATCCTCCAGTCTGACCGGGCGTACAGAATAGCCGAGTTCTGCGGCGGAGATACCCAGAACGCCCGCCAGCGCCTGACGCAGAGCAACCGCCAGAGTCATGGCAACAATCCGCCCCTCCTCTGTGTTATCTGGCAGATACTCGCCGTTTTGCGGTTTGCGCAGAACCATTTCAAAGACATCGGTGCGCGCCAGTGCGCCCAGGGTGACGTTCTTCATGAGTGCCGTCGAACCGGGGCAAACCAGACGATGATTCTGGCTGTCGCGGTCCGCTTTACCCGGACGCGGTGGATAGTGAGCTTCCATACTTTTCGGTGCATCATTTTCATTCAGCATCGACTCCGCACGGCCACAGCTCAGACACAATGCATAACCGTGTCCACCTTCCCCCAAACTTTGCTGGAAAACATGCCCATCAGCCCCAGAAGCCATATAACCCATTAGCGGGTTAGGCAACGGTACGGGCTCTGCTTTAACAAAGACCCACGCGGGGACAACCGGGACGAATTTCATGGTTTCAATATTGTTCGTTACCGGAGCATGTGCATCGGTAACAAACCCGGCAGGCTGCAGCACCTGACGGCGATTATCCAGGATGATTTTTTCGCCGCAGGCGCTGTTGGAGCAAAAGAGCATCCCGGAACTGCTCATCCCCTCTTCATAGCCAATGGTCCCGCATTTATGACAGCGCCAGGCGCAATCCAGACGCTGGGCTTCATTGGTATCAGCATTAATGTTGTGCCAGTGCAGTGAGACACCGGCAGAGCGGAAGACACGGCCATCAAGAATGATCTCTGCTCCCGGTGCATATTCACGAATGGCAACACCGAGGTTACGGGAAGGTAATCCTTTATAACGGGAGACGTTATCTTCACGGTCCTTTTTATCACGACTTTTCTGCGATTTTTCGCGGATATAATCTTCCATCGTGAAGTTATCAAACGTCACTACATCTGTCGGGAAACCGTATCCCGGCAGGAAGGTTCTGGCAGCCAGATCGCGCAGCAGATACTCGCCACAGTGCCGTTTCTTCTCCAGCTCTATGCGCTTACGATAAGGCGTTTGCGGCTGCGACTCACGCTCCTGGGTCACGAGATCGCGATAAACGGAGAGCCACCGCTGTTGCAGGAAGGTGATCGCGTTGATTGTTTTGTCCCGCAGATGTTCGGCTCTTGCGCCATGCAATGCCGTACCTTTCACCAGCCGTTCCAGCGCCGTGTCGATATCAAGAACAGGGCGTTCCAGCCAGACTTTGAAGCGTTCGCATTTTGACTGCCCGTCATCTTCACCGAAAAACCAGAGGCTATCGAGGCTGGTTTTCTCTTTATCGGTTTCGCCAATAACGTGACATAAAAAGTCGGACAGTAATAATGCATTGACGTGACGTTGCACCAGTCGGGCGGAGTTCATCGCGACCATGGGTGCCGGGATCATGGTTTCAAACGGCCAGAGTGGGTTGGCAAAAACCTGTTGGTCGTGTGGGTTACCCTTACATAGGGTGTAAGAGATCGCACGCGATTCTTTACTACGCCCGGCTCGCCCGGCGCGCTGTAAATAATTGGCCGGATGTGGCGGAACGTTGTTCATTACCACCGCAGTAATGCCCCCGATATCAACCCCCATTTCCATGGTGGTGGAACAGTTGAGAACATTTAGTTGCCCGTTCTGGAACATCTTTTCATAGCTTTGCAGGCGTTCTGACGACTGCTGGGCAGAGTGCTCGGCAGTGCGATAGTAGAAACCGCCTTCCACGACACGATCGTTGATGTCTGTCCAGACGTTTTCCGACCGCAATTGTGCGATCAGCGGATCATTGCTGACCCAGTCGCGTGCTTTTGCCAGACCCTCTGCGTAGTCCTCCTGTGAACGATCCAACTTCCAGATTTCCGGCATGGTGACTTTCTGCGCGACAAAAGTGTCATATTGCGCCTGGGTAAGATGCTCGAACGAAATATGGGTAGGCAGATAAGGGGTTAAGCCTTTAAAAGTCGTATCCAGGATTTTATTGGTTACAGGGCAAATCCAGGCATCCGTGATTAAAGAAAAAGTCATATGCTCTTTCGGTAAATAAAAACGGTTGCCATCGGGTTTCAGTACTGCAAGCGGTCCGGTAAGTTGCCCCCATGCTTCTTTCAGCCATGTATTGATAATATCAATAGTCGCCGTATTAACGGTTTTGAATCCAGCCCCCAGCATCAGTAACTTCGCTAAACGATGGGAGACGTTGCCATTACGAATTTGAGGCCAGCGTCTGTTCTGATTATCTTCAGGATCTTTTGATTCCGGGTTACGGACGAATTTTGATGAAAAACGGCTACCGACCCAGTTTTTCAGCTCATCATCCAGCTGTGTGAAGTTGCTCTCACGAACGTAATGATCCAGCGTAACTTTGAGAAAATCGCGCCAGTCATCCAGCGTTAATCCTTTTTCCTGCCAGTGCAGAGGGATCTTATGTATTTTCTCCAGCCCCAGGTAACCAACCTGAACCAGCCCTTGTGTTTCCAGACTGTTGGTTCGTTTAGGGCGACGCATGAATTCCCGGAACAACAACATTTCCGAAAGCTTTAGAGGTCCGCCGTTTTCATTAAAAACTTCAGGCTGCAAATAGTGGTTATATTTCAGAACCGGGCCACGGATATCGGCTTTATCTTTAAGCTCGTTAACCATTTCTGTCCAGGTGCGGGATACCAGGGTGGTTGCTGCTTTTCCGCCGATTGCAGACTGATAAGCCTGTTCAAGCTGCTCGGCCTGCGCTTCTGATAATTTCGCTTGATCCGGCAATCCCCAGCTTCGATATTCTTCTGCCTGCTCACGGGCTTGCTTTATCCTGGTCGCTAACTTTTCCAAATCGGCATTAGCGTTCGGCGCGGTGGGCGTTTGCGTTCGTTGATGCCAGCTCAGAATTTCGACTACGCTTCCGCGTAAGCGACTGCGTTCTGCTTCTTGTTGCATACGCACCGCCATTCGCGCTGTACCTTGTCGACTGTCCGTAAAGGTAATGAGTCGACGTCCTCGCCCTGGCAACGAATCTGGTCCGATGCCCTCTTTGCCTTCATCACTGGTAAAGTCCTGACAATACTCAAGAACGGTGGGCACGATATTAGTAACGTAAAATGGTCCACCTAATAGTGCACGCCGGAAGGGCTGTTTCCCACTCATGCCTCTGTAGCCACAGCCACTGGCGCTACAAACCTGTTCAACATCATTAATAATCAGCGGAATGCTGTCATTGTTAATAACGCCAATACGGCGCGTCTGGCGGTCGAGGCGTTGTAGGGTATAGCCTGTCTCGCTGGTCTCTCCTGCGGCAATAATCAACGGAGGCAGGAAACCGTTCTCTTTTTCGACTTTTTCCTCTGTAGTGTCATGTTCAACAGGTACTTCATCCTGCAAGGAGAACTCATCGCCACCTTTATTTTCCCATTGGACAAGTTTGCCCTTTTTGTCCTGCGCCAGAAGATGAGGCTCATTACAATCATTACAGAATGCCACTTCGTAGACAGGGCCTCCACAGTCACAATTTTGTCGCTGGTTCACATACACATAGCCAAAGGGCCAGCCTTTTTCGAGCGGTGTACCGTGCTTTAATCTGCAATTTTTATCCACACAAGCCCATATTCCCTGGGTATTACGCTGGAAGATATGCGCCCTGACTTTCAGAAATGCGGGATCCTTTGGATTAGGTTGAGTCCCTGAACAGACATCGATCCAACGCAATACTTCCTGCTGGCTGTGATGCTGTTTTGTCTGCGCATTTAACCGCTGCGTTATCTCATCCAGTTTCATTGGATTGGGATGTTTGACCAACATCTCACGTATGTAACGTGCTTCTGGGGAATGCGTGAGTGCACAGAAACGGTCCGGGCTTACGCCTTTCATTTCTCTATCCGGGATTTGCTCTATTTCGTCTAACGGAACAGAAACATTCCTGCACGCTTCCAGTTCAGGAATCACTCGACTTCCGTCCAGAACATCGATGCGCTCCTGCGGAATACCGGATAATTCAGAGAGAAATGTTTTCAGCTGCTTTTCAGCGTCGCTGCCGGCAATGGTCGCAGAGGTCGCCACAAAGCGCACGTCATCTGGCGTAACGCCAAACGCTGTCATCACACGACGCAGCTGGAGCGCCAGTTCAGCGGCCTGCGACCCTACATAGGTATGCGCTTCATCCAGTACAATCCAGCGTAGTGATTTTTGTGCTTTGGATTGCTGGATAATCGGGGCGTCGACCTGGCGAACCATCATATATTCCAGCATCGTGCCGTTGGTCACCAGAATCGGCGCAGGTTCTTCACGCATTTTTTCGCGCGAGAGCACCTCATTCGGCCTTTTTGCCTGTTCACTTTTTACCGAAGCGTGTAGGTTTTCGGTGTTGCCGTTGTAAAGGCAGTAGCGGATCCCGCTACCAAAACCACGCGTCCAGGCATCCAGACGCTCACGTTGTGAATTGATCAGGGCGTTCAGGGGGTAGAGAAAAAGGGCTCGGACACCGACCAACGGATTGTTGCCATTTTCATGCAGTTCCCGGTAAAGATCTTCCAACACCGGAACCATAAAACATTCCGTTTTACCTGAACCCGTACCACTGGTTACCACCACCGAATGTTTCTTTTCCAGCAAAGCTTTCCAACTGGCTAACTGGTGCGTAAAAGGCTTCCAGTCAGCACCAAACCGGTACCGGCCATTACTCTGATCATCCAGTGAATCAACCACTGCTTTGCTCAACAATGCGTTGCCTTCCGTCAGGCTGCGCATCGTGTGGTTTGACTCCTTCCAGCCAAACATTTGCTGGAATACCGGAGAAGCAAGGAATGAGCCCGGTTTCCCACAATCAGCCCCCATTTGCTGCGCGAGATGTTCACGCAACTTCGGGTTTGTAACGCCCATGATACTGAGCGTTGCTTCAGTTGAACGAGACAACGATTGTTCAATAAGTGACGAAAAATAGCGTGTAGTCATCCTTATTCCTTTTTATTTTTTAGCAACATAACGCAACAGGCTGCACTGGAAGATGGCCTTAAACCAGCGGGAATCGAAATCCCTGACTTGCCTCAGGAAAAATACGGCACCGGGTTTACGGTCAAATACAGATTCAAAAGAAGCATTTCCGCTTGCAACAGCTGCAGCGAAGACGGGTAACCAGGCCACGGAATAGCGGTGATTTGCGTCAGGATTAATATCAATCACTGGATTTTTTTGTGACATCATCCATTTATACAGACGCTTGCAGCCATATTCAGGCCAGCGAGCCTCACTGTGCTCACGTAAGAGCTCCTGATACCACCCGTGGACACAAGATTCAGGAATAGACGGGGGGAGATATCCATTACTTAACCATTTCTCAATTTCATCGGCATATGTCGGGAACACGAGCCCCAGCCGTTGAAACATATTAGTAACCAGTAACTTCTGAGTTTCCTCCGGTGCCCCTTTTTGGCTCAGGAACAATTTGAAACGCTCAGATGCAGCTTTGATCTCAAAGATGGGGAAAAACTCCCATAAAATAGGGAACTCATTCTCAATACGACTCAGGTACTCTGCTGACATTTCGAATTTGAAGAGCGACATCGCCAATGCCTGCGGATGCTGCACCAGTGCACGCCATACTTCAAAGGTTGCCAGCGGTAAATAACCAAATTGATCGTACAGGCTACGCATAAATTGCCAGCCGGAATGGGCAGGATCGTTAGCCATCTGTCCGAGCACCAGGGTGATGGTATTAACTTCTGCCTGTGGATTAAAAAGCTGGGTCGCTTTCTGCAATGAGCGGATGTTGCTTTCTTCTACCGGTAACGAAGATTCCCCACGAATGAAGCAGGGACGAAAAGCCATCTCTTCACCCGGTTTAGGAACAACCAACCATGGTCCATTTTTGTTAACGATTGAGCTCAACTCATATTCACCGATAGGCACTCCCTCGCTCATTCTTGATGCTAAGGGAATGGATTTCCTCTCGGGTTCACTTAACAGCATGATAACGGGGGAAGGAATCTGTCCACCACGATAGTTCACTGACTGACTGAGTAATAGTTCTTTTTCATAATCATAGCGCAGGCTGTATTTATAGCGACGAATTTGCCAGGCCATGACCATGCCCGCCCCGGTAATACGCATATCAACAACCTGATCAATACCTGCCTCAAGTGAAATCAGGTTCTCAATATGTTCGCGCAGACTATAGAGATTCAACTCAACAGGACGATCGCTCAACGCCGTATAACACCATTCATGCCATGCCTGTAATCCACTAACGGAGCGCAAATGCAACTGCAATGTATATTTTGTCGGCTCACCATTTCTGGAGAACAGAAACGCTCTGGAACCCAGCAGATCATGCAGCGTAATATTTTTATCCAGAGGACGTCCATTTACATCAAGAGCAAGGCATCCTTTAGCGGGGAAAGGTAACTCAATGTCGATGGGGTCAGCCGCCAAATTGGGCAGAACTTGTAATGTAATAAATGCCGGAGGTACCCCTTCCGCTTTGAGCTGTATCTCTGTTCGCCCCTCAGTACGCTTACGTGTAGCCTCCAATGTTTTATCTTTAAGTTTTGCTACGCAAGGATGCTGTGTGGTGATTACGATAGAACCTTCATTTGCGCGCTCACCGCCTTTTATCTCAACACTGAAATCTGCTGGCAGGATACCGATTTTGCGACGCAAGAGCGTTTCATTATTACTATTCCGGATAGAAAGATATTGAGCCCCCATCATCTCCTGGATATGACATTGCTCAATTGAAATTCCGCTCAGGTAACGTGTTACATCAATGCTTTGAATATCCGGTAGTGTAGAAATGACTTTTGGTACACCAATAAATGTCTCATCTGGATGGCAAACCCAGCTTGCACGCTTTCCATTTAGAGCAAACCTTCCGATGCTGATTTGTTCTCTTCCGGTGCGAATCCGATAAGTTTCATTTGCTGTAACTGTAACGTCCTGACATCCCTTAACAGGTAGCGCTTTAAGTCCTAATACGTTTACTGCACTCGATTGGCCATCAAAACCAGCAACAGTGCTATTGTCCCGAGGGAGCACAATCAGAACATCGCTGCTTCGCACACTGCAGGAGGCCTGTCCCTGTAACAGCCATTGATCTGCATCAACGATGAAGGTTAACGGCACCTCACCAATGGCAATTTCACTGTCATCAAGTTTAATGCTCCCAACAATCATCCCTCCAGCACGAGCCACTAACGACAAACCTGCCGATGGATTTTGCCTGACAAATCTCACTTCGCTTTTACGTAATCGAACTGTTGCCTGTCTGTTTTCCAGGGAAGCATAGGCTGGCCCAAGGCCAGAGACTTCCTCACCATCTTCACAAATGGCAAGTTCAAAGCGCGTAGTTGACGGCTCGCTTGTTACAGGAAAGGAAACTTCGTCAGGGAGAGATACTATCGCCCTAAGCTCATCTGGATGCTTTTCTGACCAATAGAATTGGCAACGCGTACTCTTATTTTTTTGTAGTCGAGGCTTAGCCTCTACAGAGGCTGCGCATAGCAGTCCATTCAAAAAATGCGTTCCTGTTTCATCATCTAACGGTATTGGAAACTCGCTTCGCCAGGTAGGGTGAACCTTATCAAGCTGTTGTACTGGTTCTTTGTGATTTATTAGGTTGTGAGTAAGTACTAAGGAATTGAGGTTATCAGCCATATGACTGATAAGTTCTACAGAGGTATCTTCGCTAAAAACAGTTGGCAGCGCTGATTTTTCTATGACGGCTCTTGCCAGCGAAAGGGCAGAAAAACCTGACTGCTTTGCTTGCTCATATTGTCCAAGGATCCTGGAGAAAACAGCCAGAAAGCGACTGTCTGATTCTTTGAGTAACCGGAAAGGTAAACCACCTTCACTGAATAATGTTCCGAGAAAATTGCGTCGTTCAGATTCATAAAATCGAATTGGGCGCAGCCAGTAATCGTCCATCCCTTTCGGTACGATAGTACCAAGCTCTGTGGCGGTAAATGAAATCCCTATTTTTTTATATATAGGGTCCCACGTCCATCCGCATTGCCGTTCATAATCCCTGCGGTACCACTCAGAGCAAAAAAGAACAAAACAGGCAGCAAAGTCCTTATTACATATATTAGATTGTGATTGACCGACTGCACGGAGTAGCTGCGTTAATTGGTTATATTCATCATTGGTTGCATGATATTCATAAAGAGGACGGCCATCCGGTTTTCTCAACCCTCTAAGATTCACAAAGTTACTTAGCCAGGAAGTACATTTTACCCATGAAATGTATTCTGATTGACCCAAAGCAAGCTCCTTAGAGATAAAAGATACAAAAACAAAACCCCAGAATATTTCTAATTTGAAAGAAAACCTTTAAAAATATCGTATAATTAATCAGGCGGCAATAGCTAATTTTTCAGGTCGGCACCATAAATCAATTTTAGATAAAAATGATATAAACTATCTATTAATCACAACTCATTTATCACCTGACTTTATAATTTCAAATGAAAATAAATCTCAAACAATAAAAAAGTATGCAGTAACTAACATTTAACTTTCCTGGATATAAAACAATTAGAGAAACTTCACAATAGCGAATAATGAAAGTTGTAAAGTCAGTCAAAAAACACAAGTAATCAGTGTGCGTTTTTTGACCATTATCGACATGAGTTTAAAGAGGTTAGTGAAGAAGATATTCCTGTACACTCCATACCTATTGATGAATTGTCTCGGGAAAATTTTTATAACTTAATTTAAAAACATAAAAATGTTTTATTATATAAATTTATATCCCCCTCACTCCACATCCTCCCTGCGTAACCCAATATCCCTCAACCGCTCATCACTCATCTGCTGTAACACTCGTCGGGTCTGCATTTGCCGCCGCCAACGCCTCACCGCCTGCCAGAGTTGTACAAGTCTGATAAACGGCGTTTTGGCTTTGTTTTCGTGAAATTCCATCTGCTGCCTCCTCATCTTTCAGAGGCTTCATCATCCGTCTTCTGGCAGTTCACAATACAGATGCAAATATTAGTTTTATTTAACATACAGACAGGTTAAAACAGCATCTGCATCCGGTTTTTTAGCCTCATCTGTACCGGTTTTTCTCTCTGTATGGTCCAAATAAGGAATACAGCATGACGCGTTATCAACATCTGGCAACTCTGCTTGCCGAGCGGATTGAGCAAGGGCTGTATCGTCACGGGGAGAAATTGCCGTCGGTGCGCAGCTTAAGTCAGGAGCACGGCGTCAGCATCAGCACCGTGCAGCAGGCGTATCAGACGCTGGAAACGATGAAACTCATCACTCCGCAGCCGCGTTCGGGGTATTTTGTCGCACAACGTAAAGCCCAGCCGCCAGTGCCACCAATGACGCGTCCGGTGCAGCGCCCGGTGGAAATTACCCAGTGGGATCAGGTACTGGATATGCTGGAGGCGCATAGCGACAGTTCCATTGTTCCGTTAAGCAAAAGCACGCCGGATGTCGAAACGCCCAGCCTGAAACCGCTGTGGCGGGAGCTAAGCCGGGTGGTACAGCATAATCTGCAAACCGTTCTCGGTTATGACTTGTTAGCCGGTCAGCGAGTGTTGCGAGAGCAAATTGCCCGCCTGATGCTCGACAGCGGCTCGGTGGTCACCGCCGATGACATCATCATCACCAGCGGCTGCCATAACTCGATGTCGATGGCGTTAATGGCGGTGTGTAAACCGGGCGATATTGTCGCGGTCGAATCCCCCTGTTATTACGGTTCAATGCAGATGCTGCGCGGCATGGGCGTGAAAGTGATTGAAATCCCAACCGATCCAGAAACAGGCATCAGCGTTGAAGCGCTGGAACTGGCGCTGGAACAGTGGCCGATTAAAGGCATCATTCTGGTGCCAAACTGTAATAATCCGCTGGGATTTATTATGCCGGACGCGCGCAAACGGGCCGTTCTCTCTCTCGCTCAGCGTCATGATATTGTGATTTTTGAAGATGATGTCTACGGCGAACTGGCAACGGAGTATCCGCGCCCGCGGACCATTCATTCATGGGATATCGACGGGCGAGTGCTGTTGTGCAACTCGTTCAGTAAAAGTATTGCTCCAGGCCTGCGCGTGGGTTGGGTCGCACCGGGGCGCTATCACGATAAACTACTGCATATGAAATACGCCATCAGCAGCTTTAATGTACCGTCCACGCAAATGGCGGCGGCGACGTTTGTGCTGGAAGGTCACTATCATCGCCATATCCGGCGGATGCGGCAGATCTATCAGCGCAATTTGGCGCTTTATACCTGCTGGATACGGGAATATTTTCCCTGCGAAATCTGTATTACGCGCCCGAAAGGCGGATTTTTACTGTGGATAGAATTGCCTGAACAGGTCGATATGGTCTGCGTCGCGCGGCAGCTGTGCCGCATGAAAATCCAGGTGGCGGCAGGCTCGATTTTCTCAGCTTCCGGCAAATACCGTAATTGTCTGCGCATCAACTGCGCTTTGCCGCTCAGCGAAACCTATCGCGAAGCACTAAAGCAAATTGGCGAGGCCGTGTATCAGGCAATGGAATGAATTCGAATTAGTGCCGAGGCCCCTGATTTCCTCTCACGAATCGCCTGTGACTCGTTTTATCTTTGCAGGGGCATCGCCACGTTCCAGCATGGCTTAGGCAAAGTGTGCTTTGTTCATGCCGGATGCCATGTGAACGCCTTACCAGGTCTACAAAATCTTTAAAGTTCAATATATTGAATGGGTTATGTAGACCTGATAAGCGTAGCGCATCAGGCTGCTTTGCGTTTGTCATCAGTCTCTGATTAGTACTCGATCCATGGATCGCGCTTGCTTTCAGGCAAGGGTTGCTCTAATGCCTGCATTTGCTATGCCGAAAGTCCAGTATATCGTTGTATCCATTCAGGATCCGCACCGTTCTGCAAAAGCAATCTAAGGAGGCGTTGTTCCCCTTCTTCTTTCCCCTTTTCCATCCCTAACAGCCATCCATCATTATGAATTCGCTCTGCAATCGTCATTATTCGCTCCCTTTGTTGTGGCATTCGACGGGTAAGTTCACTGATAAACTCATTAAAACGCGCTTCATCGCCAGTCAGTAAAATGTAATTTAACAGCGCAGTTATCTGGCTGTCATTAGCACACTCTGTAACCAGTAATATTACCAGTTGATCGATAAGCCCCATCAGATCGCGCTGGCGAATATGCTTTTGGATCAACTCCAACAGGGCGACTCTGCGGTGCTGCACAATCTCGTCGTCTGGCACGACAGTGACATCCACCAGCGGGAACACTGCAGTATAAAGTTTCCGTGCAGTAGTCGGGTCGGCAAATTCGTCCAGCCAGCACAGAGGGATAAGGACTACGGCTACCGTGATAAAACAGCATCGGGATGACCAGCGGTAGCTGCCGGCGTTTATCATGCTCGATATGGCGCTGCATCACCGCCATGGAATATCGCATCAGGCGAAACGCCATATGAATATCCTCGCGGCTCTGATGTTCAATCACTACGTAAATATAACCATCACCTTCACGGGTCTTTACCGACCACAGAATATCGGAGTGTAGCGCCCGCAATTTTTCATCGACAAAGCTGGCTGACTCCAGTTTTAAGCTGTCGAGATCGCACAGTTCACGTAAATCTTTGGGTAAGTGGATCTCCATAAAATCCCGCGCGGTGTCAGGTTGAGTGAGAAAGGATTTAAATAATGCGTCATGCGGCGTGCTGGTCGTGAAGTTTGTCATGGCGATCCGTCACCTGTAGATAAGATGGCCCGACTTTAGCGACTAACAAAACCATTCTCACCCGGCAATTTCTCGTTCCCCGAGGTGCTTTCCAGGCTATTTTTGTTCCTCTGCAAACGATACATTTTTCCGGAAACAGGCTCGCGTTTTACATGTCCTGTACCCGGCAGATATTCCCCTTTCCACCGCGCTCTTTTGATTAACCGCAAATTTTAATTACACTTAAGGTGTATATTTTCTATGCAACCCATCAATTCAAGAGGTGTAATGTGCTGATGACTATTTGTAATCGTTATACATTCTGACCCGAAGTCAGAAGGTATTTCTCTGTCTGTGTGTTCACAGGCAGTGTGGTTGATTACATGAAATTCAGTACATTTGTCCTTCTCGCCTGCCTTTCGTCATTACCGACGGTATTGAATTTCGTTTTCCCCGTTGGGGTTCTCCGGACAAGGAGTTGTTTGTTATGCCACGTTTTTTTGCCCGCCATGCCGCCACGCTGTTTTTCCCGATGGCGTTGATTTTGTATGACTTTGCCGCCTATCTTTCGACGGACCTGATCCAGCCAGGGATCATTAATGTGGTCCGTGATTTTAATGCCGATGTCAGTCTGGCCCCGGCTGCCGTCAGTCTCTATCTCGCTGGAGGCATGGCATTGCAGTGGCTGCTGGGGCCGCTTTCCGACAGGATTGGCCGCAGGCCGGTGCTGATTACCGGGGCGCTAATATTTACCCTTGCCTGCGCCGCGACAATGTTCACAACGTCTATGACACAGTTTCTTATCGCGCGTGCAATTCAGGGCACCAGTATCTGTTTTATTGCCACCGTTGGTTATGTCACGGTGCAGGAGGCGTTCGGCCAGACAAAAGGGATCAAGTTGATGGCGATTATCACCTCCATCGTACTGATTGCGCCGATTATTGGCCCGCTTTCCGGCGCAGCTCTGATGCACTTTGTGCACTGGAAAGTCCTTTTTGCCATCATTGCGGTTATGGGTTTTATCTCATTTGTTGGCTTACTGCTGGCGATGCCAGAGACGGTGAAGCGCGGCGCGGTTCCATTTAGCGCCAAAAGCGTCTTGCGCGATTTTCGTAATGTCTTTTGCAATCGGCTGTTCCTCTTTGGCGCAGCAACCATCTCTTTAAGCTATATCCCAATGATGAGCTGGGTGGCTGTCTCGCCGGTGATCCTGATTGACGCAGGCGGCTTAACGACCTCGCAGTTCGCCTGGACACAGGTTCCGGTATTCGGCGCGGTGATTGTCGCGAATGCCATCGTGGCGCGTTTCGTTAAAGATCCGACCGAACCGCGCTTTATCTGGCGTGCCGTACCCATTCAACTGGTTGGCCTCGCGCTGTTGATTATCGGCAATCTGCTGTCACCGCACGTCTGGCTGTGGTCGGTGCTGGGCACCAGTCTGTATGCTTTCGGGATTGGTTTGATTTTCCCGACCTTATTCCGCTTTACGCTTTTCTCCAATAACTTACCGAAAGGGACCGTCTCCGCATCGCTGAATATGGTGATCCTGATGGTGATGTCTGTCTCGGTCGAAATCGGCCGCTGGCTGTGGTTTAACGGCGGTCGCTTGCCGTTTCATCTGTTAGCCGTTGTGGCAGGCGTTATCGTCGTTTTCACCCTGGCCGGATTGCTCAATCGCGTGCACCAACATCAGGCTGCCGAGCTGGCGGAGGAGCGGTGATTTTTGCGCGATCCTGCCGTCAGGCTCTATTCTTAACGTTATGAATAAACTCATTGAACTCAGACGCGCCAAAATGTTGGCGCTCTCTTTACTGCTTATCGCCGCTGCTACCTTTGTCGTTACGCTGTTTTTGCCGCCCAATTTTTGGGTGAGCGGCGTGAAGGCGATTGCTGAAGCGGCGATGGTCGGCGCGCTGGCGGACTGGTTTGCGGTGGTGGCGCTGTTTCGCCGCGTGCCGATTCCGATCATTTCTCGTCATACGGCGATTATCCCGCGTAATAAAGACCGGATTGGCGAAAATCTCGGCCAGTTCGTGCAGGAAAAATTTCTCGATACCCAGTCGCTGGTGGCATTGATTCGACGTCACGAACCGGCGTTGTTGATTGGCAACTGGTTTAGTCAGCCGGAGAACGCCCGCCGCGTTGGTCAGCATCTGTTGCAGATCATGAGCGGTTTTCTTGAACTGACCGATGATGCACGTATTCAGCGCCTGCTTAAGCGCGCGGTCCATCGGGCGATTGATAAGGTCGATCTTTCCGGCACCAGTGCGTTGATGCTGGAGAGTATGACCAAAAACGATCGTCATCAGGTGCTGCTGGATACGCTGATCGCACAGTTGATCGCCCTTCTCCAGCGCGATAAATCGCGCAAGTTTATTGCCCAGCAGATTGTTCGCTGGCTGGAGAGTGAGCATCCACTGAAAGCAAAAATTCTCCCCACCGAATGGCTGGGCGAACATAGCGCGGAGTTGGTTTCTGACGCGGTGAATTCTTTGCTTGATGATATCAGCCGCGATCGTGCACATCAGATCCGCCATGCGTTTGATCGCGCCACTTTTGCCCTGATCGACAAGTTGAAAAACGATCCTGAAATGGCAGCGCGAGCTGATGCCGTAAAAAGCTATCTGAAAGAGGATGAAGCTTTTAACCGCTATCTCAGTGAATTGTGGGGGGATTTACGGGAATGGCTGAAAGCGGATATCAACAGTGAAGATTCTCGTGTGAAAGAACGTATCGCGCGGGCGGGTCAATGGTTTGGCGAAACGTTAATTGCCGATGATGCCTTGCGGGCGTCGTTAAATGGTCACCTGGAACAAGCCGCGCACCGCGTCGCGCCTGAGTTTTCTGCATTCCTGACGCGCCATATCAGCGATACGGTAAAAAGCTGGGATGCGCGGGATATGTCGCGGCAAATCGAGTTAAATATCGGCAAAGATCTGCAGTTTATCCGTGTCAACGGTACGCTGGTTGGCGGTTGTATTGGGCTACTTTTGTATTTGCTGTCGCAGCTCCCGGCCTTGTTCCCCCTCGGCAATTTTTAGAAATCCATGAAAAACTAAGTGGCTAACCGCGAGAGAGATCAAATAAACCATACTAAAAGAATGGTAATAATGTAGCCTCTTTTCATTATCTCCCGTGGTACGGGGAAGGAAAATCATGTCACTTGTCACCGATCTACCCGCCATTTTCGATCAGTTCTCTGAAGCTCGCCAGAAAGGCTTTCTCACCGTCATGGATCTCAAGGAGCGCGGCATTCCGCTGGTTGGCACTTACTGCACCTTTATGCCGCAAGAGATCCCGATGGCAGCCGGTGCGGTTGTGGTTTCGCTCTGTTCCACCTCTGATGAAACCATTGAAGAAGCGGAGAAAGATCTGCCGCGCAACCTCTGCCCGCTGATTAAAAGCAGCTACGGCTTCGGCAAAACCGATAAATGCCCCTACTTCTACTTTTCGGATCTGGTGGTCGGTGAAACCACCTGCGACGGCAAAAAGAAAATGTATGAATACATGGCGGAGTTTAAGCCTGTTCATGTGATGCAGCTGCCGAACAGCGTTAAGGACGATGCCTCGCGTGCATTGTGGAAAGCCGAGATGCTGCGCTTGCAAAAAACGGTAGAAGAACGTTTTGGGCACGAGATTAGCGAAGATGCTCTGCGCGATGCTATTGCGCTGAAAAACCGCGAACGTCGCGCACTGGCCAATTTTTATCATCTTGGGCAGTTAAATCCTCCGGCGCTTAGCGGCAGCGACATTCTGAAAGTGGTTTACGGCGCAACCTTCCGGTTCGATAAAGAGGCGTTGATCAATGAACTGGACGCGATGACCGCCCGCATTCGTCAGCAGTGGGAAGAAGGCCAGCGACTGGACCCGCGTCCGCGCATTTTAATCACCGGCTGCCCGATTGGCGGCGCAGCAGAGAAAGTGGTGCGCGCGATTGAAGAGAATGGCGGCTGGGTTGTCGGTTATGAAAACTGCACCGGGGCGAAAGCGACCGAGCAATGCGTGGCAGAAACGGGCGATGTCTACGACGCGCTGGCGGATAAATATCTGGCGATTGGCTGCTCCTGTGTTTCGCCGAACGATCAGCGCCTGAAAATGCTCAGCCAGATGGTGGAAGAATATCAGGTCGATGGCGTAGTTGATGTGATTTTGCAGGCGTGCCATACCTACGCGGTGGAATCGCTGGCAATTAAACGTCATGTGCGTCAGCAGCACAACATTCCTTATATCGCTATTGAAACAGACTACTCCACCTCAGATGTCGGGCAGCTCAGTACCCGTGTCGCGGCCTTTATTGAGATGCTGTAAGGAGTGGCAGTGACATATTCGATTGGCATTGATTCTGGTTCTACCGCCACCAAAGGGATCTTACTGGCAGACGGCGTGATTACGCGCCGTTTCCTCGTTCCAACACCCTTTCGTCCGGCAACAGCAATTACTGAAGCCTGGGAAACTCTGCGCGAAGGGTTAGAGACAACGCCGTTTCTGACGCTCACCGGCTACGGGCGGCAACTGGTGGATTTTGCCGATAAACAAGTGACGGAAATCTCCTGTCACGGGCTGGGCGCACGGTTTCTTGCGCCAGCAACGCGCGCGGTAATCGACATCGGTGGTCAGGACAGCAAAGTGATTCAGCTTGATGATGACGGTAACCTGTGCGATTTCCTGATGAATGACAAATGCGCGGCGGGCACCGGGCGTTTCCTGGAGGTGATCTCGCGCACGCTTGGCACCAGCGTCGAGCAACTCGACTGCATTACCGAAAATGTCACGCCGCACGCCATCACGAGTATGTGCACAGTGTTTGCTGAATCAGAAGTGATCAGCCTGCGCTCAGCGGGCGTCGCGCCAGAAGCGATTCTCGCCGGAGTGATTAACGCGATGGCGCGGCGGAGTGCCAATTTCATTGCTCGTCTCTCCTGTGAAGCGCCGATTCTGTTTACTGGTGGCGTTAGTCATTGCCAGACGTTTGCCCGGATGCTGGAATCTCACCTGCGAATGCCGGTAAATACCCATCCTGATGCGCAATTTGCTGGCGCAATTGGCGCGGCGGTAATTGGTCAACGAGTGAGGACACGCCGATGAAAGAGTTTTTATTTTTATTTCACTCCACGGTCGGCGTCATACAAACCCGCAAGGCATTGCAGGCAGCGGGCATGACTTTTCGCGTCAGCGATATTCCCCGTGATTTACGCGGCGGCTGCGGGTTATGCATTTGGCTGACCTGTCCCCCCGGCGAGGAAATACAATGGGTGATCCCTGGGCAAACCGAAGCGATATATTGCCAGCAGGGCAGCGACTGGCAGTGCGTGGTGCATTACGATGCAGAAGCGTCAACCAGGCAATAGGATCTTTAAATATACCAACCGGATAATTGGCTGCGCATAATCCTGCATGAAGGAAGTTGTATTAAATATCTCACCTGCCATGAAATATTTCCCATCCACAAAATGAGCGATTTTTGATAGCACCTTACTATTTTACGTCTAAAATACAAAATACATTTTATTATACTTAAACCCATAATTATGCATAGAGAAATAAAATGATTACCGGGTGAGATAATGATAAAAGATAAGTTTCTGTGCGAAGCTTATCTTTACCCATCCCCCTGATTATTTTAGATTTAGAAGAACATTTCACAATTCAAGGATAAAAATATGGGCTCCCTAAACATATACCAGGATATTTTCCCAACACTCGGCATGTATTCGGGACTAAAAGCTTGCCATGAAAAAAACAACCTACCATTTGATATTAACACGGAAATTGAAACCATACAAAAACAAATTAATTATGATATAAATCATTTGAATGACGGTTTGATTAAGCGTGTACTGAATCTTTTTATTCACCTTATCTCTAATCCCGACAATCTTGAATTAACCTTAAATAGATATTCATCAACAACAGAACAAATCATCGGCAGAACCAAAAGAAATGGTTTACATGAGTTTGACGTTGGCGATCTAAAAATAATATTTAATCGACAAGATGATAATGAAAGCGTATTAACTGTTAAATATAAAGATAAAGATAAAGATAAAGATAAAGATATAAGTCATCACTGCAATGTTAAAACCGAGCAATTGCAGCAGTTTATTAAAATAATGGAACAAAAAGCGCAACTACCAATCTATATTGACAAGAACAATTTGAAAGAGAGTATTTTCTCTGTTTTGCACAATGACCCACAACACGTAGATAAAGATCAACACCTTCCCTGTGATAAGTTTTTAAAACATGCCTGCAAAAGTTCAAATTCATTTGAAGTGAAATTAGATGCCACTCATCAATATCAACACCTGAATAACTTCATGATTTCTTTTGACCCAGTAGAAAATCAATTAACAATACAGGATAACAATAACAAGACTGAAACTTTCTCGTTTACAAACTTACAATGGGAAAATTTTCTGCAATACTATAGAGAAAACCACCAGCAGCCAAATATAGCAGGATCACGAAATCTCACGGATAATATAGATAAAATTAAAAATACAATATCCACCTCTGAAATTATTGAATGCGCCTCTCCTGAAATAAGAAGTAGCGTCCTGAACGATCTTTATAGCATTGCTAATTTCCTCCCGGACAATAATCTGACCCCAAATGAGAGCTGGAAAAGATTTTGTGAGACATGCGAGCGCTTTTACGTTGCTCAGAAGAGTATCACTGGAGATAAGAGTGAACGTCTTACGCGAAAACTCTCTATCTCTGACGCAGGAATTACAATGACCTTCACGATAGGTGATGTTGTCATCAATACTATTAGCACTGCTATTCCAGAAGATTCAACGGGGCAACGGTGTATCGAAGGGTTGAATTTAGCAGAAATGGATTTAACCGGCATAGACTTGTCTAAAATGGTTCTAAGGAATGTCAATTTTAATGGCAGCATTCTTAGAAATGCGGATTTCTCCGGTACGATCTGTGAAGGCGTGGATTTTACTGATTGTGACCTCCGTTATGTAACCTTTATTGACGCCTCATTAGAAAAGATCGATTTTCGTAAAGCTCGCCACTTGCTTAATGTAAATTTTACAAATGCAAATCTACGAAACTGTAACTTCAGCGGAAAAATTCTCACTGGCGTTAATTTTACAGGAAGTGACCTTAGTAACGCTTATCTTGCATACATAGATTTCACAAAAGTGATTTTCTTTCCGTCATTAATTATTGGAGCAGTATTTGATAATTCCAATCTATCAGAGAAAAATCTTTCAGACAAAGATCTTACTAATATTAGTTGTATGTATACCAACTTTTCAAACGCTAATTTAACAAATTGTAAGATCTCTAATGCAAACTTTTCGAATGCAAAATTCTACAATACTAATTGTACTGGTGCAAATTGTTCGAATATCCTATTTGACTACGCATGGCTTGACAATACAATATTTATAAAAACGCTTTTTAAAAATACCTGTTTTTACAATGTCAGAGCGAAAAATGTCTATCTTGAGGGAGCATATCTGAACAATGATAATATCGTGAAACAAGCCAATAACAGTACCGAGAAACAAGCCAATGACAGTACGGTGCAACAATCCATTGACAGTACGGTGCAACAATCCATTGACAGTATCGAGAAACAAGCCAATGACAGTACCGATAAACAAGCCAATGACAATATCGATAAACAGGTCAATGACAGTACCGATAAACAAGCCAAGAACAGTACCAAGCAACAGGACAGTAACAGTTTTAATCAAGCCCGTTTAAAGAAAGAAGTGAATAGGAGATTTTCCATTCCGGGTTTAACGTCTTATCAGCCAACATATATAGTTGAAGAATAGTTCATTAATCACCCAAACAGAGTGGGTATGGCAGACGATATAGATTAACATTTAAACGTTAACCGCCTCATCTATCATTCATGGATGAGGCGCATTTATCAGTCGATGTAAGCTGAAAATGTTCTGCCATCCAGAGACAACCGCCGCCCCCCTGCGGCGTTTACTATTTCATCGCCCGCGTTAAGAATTCATTAAGCTTCATCCGTATACTCCTTATCTGTCGCACTGAATTTGACGAGAAAAAAGCAATAATAAGGAGCAATAAGTTGAAAAAGCGCATCACCTTTATCGTTTTTCTTTGCGCCATCGTGGCGGCAAGCCTGTTTTTTGTGCAATCCTGCGTCCGTAAAAGCCAGCATGTCGCAGGGTTTCAGAATTATCAGGCCACTATCGATGGTAAAGAGATTACAGGAGTAACTAAAAATATCTCCTCACTGACCTGGTCAGCGCAGAGCAATACCTTATTTAGCACTATCAACAAACCTGCAACCATCGTTGAAATGACGACCGAGGGCGACTTGATCCGCACCATTCCGCTCGATTTTGTTAAGGATCTCGAGACGATTGAATACATTGGTGATAATAAATTTGTCATCAGTGATGAACGTGACTACGCCATTTATGTGATTTCACTTAACGCTGACTCGGAAGTGAGCATCCTCAAAAAAATTAAAATCCCATTGCAGGAAACACCAACTAACTGTGGCTTTGAAGGGCTGGCTTACTCCTCTCAGGACCATACCTTCTGGTTTTTTAAAGAGAAAAATCCGATAGAGGTCTACAAAGTAACCGGGCTATTGCGTAGCGATGAGTTGCATATCAGCAAAGATAAAACGTTGCAGCGTCAGTTTACTTTAGACGATGTTTCTGGCGCGGAATTTAACCCACAGAAAAATACGTTGCTGGTGTTGTCACATGAGTCACGCGCCCTGCAGGAAGTGACCGTGAGAGGTGACGTGATCGGCGAAATGTCGTTAACCAAAGGTAAGTATGGCCTTTCACACAACATCAAGCAGGCGGAAGGGATAGCGATGGATGATAGCGGCAACATCTATATCGTTGGCGAACCGAATCTTTTTTATCGCTTTACGTCGACAAAATCACGATAACAGTCTGGCAGGTTCTCCTTTTTTGTTATTAACTTGTTAACTCAAAATAATACAAACCAGGCAGAACATGAATTCGACATCGCATCCCGTAGAACGTTTTTCTTTCAGCACCGCGTTATTCGGGATGCTGGTTCTGACCTTAGGTATGGGTTTAGGCCGCTTTCTCTATACGCCGATGCTGCCAGTCATGCTGGCGGAAGGCGAGTTTTCATTTAGCGAACTCTCATGGATTGCCAGTGGTAACTATGCCGGGTATCTGGCGGGGAGCCTGCTGTTTTCATTCGGCGCGTTTCATTTACCCTCACGCCTGCGCCCGTTCCTGTTAGCTTCCGCCCTCGCAACCGGATTATTAATCCTCGCGATGGCGTGGCTGCCGCCGTTTCTTCTGGTTTTCATCATTCGCTTTCTGGCGGGAGTCGCCAGCGCCGGAATGTTGATTTTCGGCTCAACGCTCATCATGCAACATACCCGCCATCCCTTTGTCCTTGCGGCGCTATTTTCTGGTGTTGGCGTCGGGATTGCTCTGGGCAATGAATATATGCTGGCAGGCCTGCATTTTGCCCTCTCTTCACAAACGTTGTGGCAAGGTGCCGGAGCACTTTCTGCCATTATATTGCTTGCTCTGGCGCTGCTCATCCCGTCGAATAAGCACGTTATCCCGCCAGCGCCATTGGCAAAAATCGCGCAACAACCCATGAGCTGGTGGTTACTGGCGATTCTGTATGGTCTGGCGGGTTTTGGTTATATCATCGTCGCCACCTACCTGCCGCTCATGGCGAAAGACGCGGGCCAGCCTGTGTTGACGGCTCACCTCTGGACACTGGTTGGCTTGTCGATTGTCCCAGGTTGCTTTGGCTGGCTGTGGGCAGCCAAACGGTGGGGAGCATTACCTTGCCTGACCGCGAATTTGCTGGTGCAGGCGATCTGCGTGCTGTTAACCCTCGCCAGCAGCTCTCCTTTATTACTCATCATCAGCAGTATTGGTTTTGGCGGCACCTTTATGGGAACGACCTCGCTGGTGATGACCATCGCCCGCCAGCTTAGCGTGCCGGGAAATCTTAACCTTTTGGGCTTTGTGACACTCATTTATGGTATCGGGCAAATTCTTGGCCCGGCGCTGACCAGTATGCTCGGCAACGGAACGTCGGCGCTCGCCAGTGCCACACTCTGCGGCGCAGCGGCGCTATTTATCGCAGCATTAATCTGCGGGATGCAAATATTCAAATTGCATACGAATTATTCTTAAGTAATTTAACGAATTTAACTTTTCAGTACATCACGTAAAATAATTAAAACATCCTTTTTCTTTGGAGGTACTCAGCCACCGCCGGTATTATTCCTGGTTTAGCAATTCCACGGCTAATTCATTATTTCTGGTCATATTATAGTCAGGATCGCATTATATCTCCGTGCTAGAAAAAACAAGTTTAATTCTGTTTTTTCACGGAAGGTCACTATGGCTTCGACAAATGCGCATCAAATAAAAAATAATGATCAAAACTCTTTATGTGGTCTGGGTGACAAAATACGCCGCCTGACCGCCGGAGTTTGTTTATTTACACAAATTTTTTTCCCCGTCATGGCGACGGCACAAAATGTGGTACATGCTAAACCTCAGACGACAGTTTCATCTGCCCCCCCTCTAATAGAAAATAATACGGTGCCTTACACGCTTGGTGCGCTGGAATCAGCGCAAAGCGTTGCTGATCGATTCGGTATTTCACTGGAGGAGCTTCGTCGTCTTAATCAGTTCCGTACTTTTGCTCGCGGCTTTGATAACGTGCGCCAGGGTGAGGAACTGGATGTTCCGGCAACAACCTCGCAGAAAAGCCATGAGCAACAAAATGCCATACCGCCTGCGAATGGCGAAAACACGCTGGAGAATCAAATAGCCAGCACCTCGCAGCGAGTTGGCACTCTGCTTTCACAAGATATGAATAGTGAGCAGGCCAGCGGAATGGCGCGTGGTTGGGCGTCTTCAGAAGCCTCTGGCGCGATGACTGATTGGTTAAATAACTTTGGCACGGCGAAAATCTCTCTGGGTGTGGATGAAGATTTCAGCCTGAAAAATTCGCAATTCGACTTCCTGCATCCGTGGTATGACACACCCGATTATCTGCTCTTCAGCCAGCATACCCTTCACCGAACAGACGATCGTACCCAGATCAACACCGGTTTGGGCTGGCGTCATTTCACCTCCAGCTGGATGTCAGGCATCAACCTGTTTTTTGACCACGACCTGAGCCGCTATCACTCCCGCGCGGGGCTTGGCGCAGAATACTGGCGTGATTATCTGAAGTTGAGCAGCAACGCTTATATTGGCCTGACCGGCTGGCGTAGCGCACCAGAATTGGATTATGACTACGAAGCCCGCCCGGCCAACGGCTGGGATTTACGCGCGGAAGGCTGGTTACCTGCCTGGCCACAACTGGGGGGAAAACTGGTCTATGAACAATACTATGGCGATGAAGTGGCGCTGTTTGACAAGAATGATCGTCAAAGTAACCCCCATGCTATTACCGCAGGCCTCAACTATACCCCCTTCCCGCTTCTGACTCTCAGTGCGGAACAGCGTCAGGGGAAGCAAGGTGAAAATGACACACGTTTTGCCGTTGATCTGACCTGGCAACCCAGCAGTTCAATGCAGAAACAGCTTAACCCGGACGAAGTGGCCGGACGGCGCAGTCTGGCCGGTAGTCGTTATGACCTGATTGATCGCAACAACAACATCGTTCTGGAATACCGCAAGAAAGAGCTGATTCGCCTGAGTCTGCTGGATCCAGTGAAAGGGAAGTCTGGAGAAATAAAACCGCTGGTTTCCTCGCTACAGACCAAATATGCCCTGAAAGGCTATAACATCGAAGCCGCTGCGCTGGAAGCTGCCGGAGGTAAAGTCAGCACGTCTGGAAAAGATATCACGGTCACGCTGCCAGGTTACCGCTTCACTAACACCCCAGAAACCGATAATACATGGTCGATAGACGTTACCGCCGAGGATGTAAAAGGTAACCTGTCACGGCATGAACAAAGCATGGTAGTTATTCAGGCTCCGACATTAAGCCAGAAAGATTCTCTGTTATCCGTCAATCCGCTAACCGTGGCTGCAGATAAAAAATCGACGACCACATTGACCGTTACTGCGCACGATTCCGACGGAACTCCGGTGCCGGGGCTGGCGCTGCAAACCCGCAGTGAAGGCGTTCAGGATATCACCCTGTCTGACTGGACAGATAACGGTGATGGTAGTTACATACAGATGCTGACCGCCGGAACGACATCAGGTTCAGTAACACTGACGCCGCAAATTAACGGTGAGAGTGCGGTAAAAGAATCCATCGTCGTTAATATCGTCCCTGTTGTCTCATCCCGCGACCATTCATCAATAACAATTGATAACGTATCGTATTATGCCGGAGACGACATCAAGGTTAGGGTGGAACTGAAAGACGACAGCAATCAACCGGTTGCATATCAAAAAGAGGAATTGGTAAAAGCCGTTACTGTCGAAAACAGCAAACCTGGCACCACGATTGTCTGGCACGAAGAGCAGCCGGGCGTTTATACCGCGAATTATCCGGCCCATAAGCAAGGGACTGCACTAAGGGCACAACTTAGCCTTCACAACTGGAATGCTCCACTGCAATCGCATATTTATAACATTGAGGCAAACCAGAATAAGGCTCGCGTCGCCACATTATCAGCGACAAATAATGACGTTTACGCCGATAAAAAGACATTTAATACCCTCACTATCAACGTCACTGATGAGAGTGATAATCCCCTGACAAATCATCAGGTCACCTTTAAGAATGAAAAAGGAAGCGCGGAATTTGTCGAACCGCCGCAGCAAAATACGGATGCATATGGTGTTGCCACAATCAACATGGTAAGTCAGGTTGCGGAAGAAAATACGATTAGCGCCACGCTGCCAAATGGTTTCTCACAACGGATAATTGCGAAATTTGTTAGCGATTCGAGTACGCCAAAATTCAAACAACTGGTTGCCGATCCAGATACCATTATTGCTGGCAACAGCCAGGGCAGTACTCTGACCGCCACCGTCACAGACTTTCATAACAACCCGTTAAAAGATATGAAAGTGAATTTTGTGGCACCTGGTGGCTCGCAACTGGACAACACGTCCGCCACAACAGACCAGTCCGGTTTTGTGCGAGTGCACCTGACCAGTTCAAAAGCTGGTAGCTATTCCGTCGATGCCTCGCTTGAGGCGGATAAAAATATTCACCAGTCGGTCACGATCACCGTGGTCCCAAACAGGGAACAATCAGTAATGACCTTGAATGCCGGGTCGGGCAGTGCGATCGCTAACAATACAAATACCGTTATCCTGACAGCCAGTGTGAAAGATGTTTATGGACACCCGTTGCCGGATGAGGATGTGAAATTTACCTTGCCAGCCTCCATGACCGGGAACTTCACGCTAAGTAGTGAAACCGCCCGCACCGATGCAAACGGTGATGCCGTGGTCACATTGCGAGGCACAAAAGCGGGTGAGTTTACAGTTACGGCGACGCTGACCAGAAATAATACCGTTGCTTATCAGCAAGTCACTTTTATTGGGGATACAAACAGTGCGCAGCTCCAGCCGCTGACTGCCTCATTAAATCCCATTGTTGCGGGTAACAGTACGGGGAGTACCCTGACGGCAACGATCCTGGACGCTTACCAAAATCCGCTTAAAGACCAGTTGGTCACTTTCCAGAGTAACGATGTCACTCTAAGCGGAACAGAAGTCACCACCAATACGCTGGGTCAGGCGACGGTAACAATGACCAGCAATATTGCCGGGCAACATAACGTCGTGGTGAGCCGGAAAGCGCAAGCCTCCGATAATAAAACGTTTAGTTTATCAGTGCTCCCGGATGAAAGTTCGGCGAAGGTAATAAGTATAACCGGAGCCGAAAAAACGATAACGGTTGGCGAAAACATCACGCTACGGATACTCGTCCAGGACGCGTTTAACAATGTAATAGCGGGTCAACGCGTCAGATTAAGTGCGCAGCCAACAGCTAACATTACGATAGGCGATACGGCTTACACCGATAATAACGGTTATGCGTACGTTAACCTTATTAGCACCCAGCCTGGGGTTTATCAGGTGACGGCAACGCTGGACAATAACAGTAGTAGTAAGGTTGACGTGAATGTGGCAAATGGCAAACTCGAGTTAACATCATCGAAGCCAGAAACCACGGTCCATAACAGTGAAGGTATTACGCTTACCGCAACGGCGAGAAATGCTCGGGATGAATTGATGCCTGGGCAAATTATCACCTTTAGCGTAACGCCTGAAGGTGCAACGCTAAGCAATACAGGGGAAATCCTTACTGACCAGTCTGGTCAGGCCAAAGTGACGCTGACCAGTGACAAAGTGAATGTCTATACCGTTACGGCCATAATGGGCAAAGATGTTCCCGTTCAGAGCCAGGTAACGGTTGCGGTTAAGGCAGATGCTAAAACGGCACATGTTGTGAGCGTCGTGGCTTCTCCTGACACCATCACCGCCGACGGCATCGATAGCAGCACCATCACTTCACGAGTAGAAGATGATTACGGATTCCCGGTTGAAGGTGTCGATGTTAGTTATACCTTAGACACCAAAGGTCGCCCGGTAGTTAATATTCCAACTACGCGTACCGATCAATCCGGGCAAGTCACGGCGACAATAACCAGTACATTGGCAGAAACCTTAACAGTCAATGTGCAAGTTCCTGGTACAGCCAACCAATCCGCAGCTATTACCTTGATTGCCGGCACGGCGGATGAAAGTAAGTCAATTTTGAAATCCGACGTTAGCACTCTGATGGCTGACTACCAGCATAGCGCGAAACTTACGCTAACATTGCAAGACAAGTACGGTAACCCGATAGTGACATCTGATCATCTGGAATTTGTCCAGTCAGGTCCCTTCGTGAACTTTCTCAAGTTGAGCGATATTGATTACAGCCAAAGAAATTATGGCGAGTACACCGTGACTGTCACTGGCGGAAAAGAGGGAACAGCGACTCTCATTCCCATGCTGAACGGGGTTCATCAGGCAAACTTAAGCGTATCGCTGAATCTCATCCGCTCGATAAAAGAAATGTCCGGTCATGTCACTGCAAACAACCATACCTTCTCCACGGCTAAATTCCCGAGCGAAGGTTTTGCAGGAGCGTATTACACACTCAACAATGATAACTTTGAAGCGGGTAAAACCGTTGATGATTATATGTTTTCAAGTTCACAGAGTTGGGTGTCGGTCGATGCTTCAGGTAAGGTTTCTTTCGCAAATATCGGCGATCAAACGTCAGTCACAATAAGCGCTGTTCCCCGACAAGGGGGTACAACCTACCAGACCTTAATTAAGCTGAAAGGCTGGTGGGTGAATAATGGAAATCATACCAATATCTGGCTAGCTGCCAATGCGCTCTGTCATGCTAAAAATGATGGATATAATCTTCCAAGCATCACACATTTGACGTCTGGCGAAAACAAACGCACGCAGGGATCACTGTATGGTGAATGGGGGAACGTTGGAGCGTTTTCCAGTAATTCGCAATTTACACAAGGAGCTTACTGGACAAGTGAATCTGATGATTACAATCGGCACTACTATGTGCAGATGCTAACCGGTATGACTGGAAGCGACGCTGATTCCAGCCCCCAACTGACCGCCTGCCGTAAATCACTATAATTTCTGCAGTTGTTATTAAAGGATACCCTTTTGCGAGGGTATCCTTTCAGACTGATAACAAACGCTACATTGCCGGATGCGCTGCGCTTATCAGGCCTATATAGCCCCTGCAATATATTGAATTTATTGTTTTTGTACCCCAGTCGGCATAAACGACCACTCAAGAAACTCAACAGCAACCGTTGATGTCAGCCAGACCCCGTTTTCCGCTTGCCAGAAAGGGATGCCTCGTTTCGCCATTTCCTGTGCTTTGACGGTTAAGACAACCGGCGATCCGTGTCTTGCTCCCACTTTGCGTGCCGTTGCTTCATCAGCAGAGAGATGCACGTAATGACGATCCCCTGCAATCAGCCCCTGTTTTTTTATCTCGTCAAGGAAACGGCTTGCCGTACCGTGGTAGAGAAACTGTGGCGGTGTTTTTTCGGCAAAGGAAATAGCGACCTGCGAAGTCGAATGCCCCTGAACCGCGCGGATGCACCTACCATCACTGGAATAACTAAAACGCTTTTTATCGCTGGTTGCGACCACGGTATCCAGCAATGCACGGGTTAATCGCTTGCCCGCTTTTTGGGCACAAAGTATGAGCTTATCGATATCCGCCCATCCTTCACGGTCCAGTACGATACCAATCGCCTCCGGTTTGTGTCGGAGGACAAAACTTAAAAACTTGCTCGTATCCGCCAGCTCTTTTTCGTTGTACTTTGCCATCGCGTTTTCGTCCCTGGATTTTCTGTTTTTATTTACCAATGTCATTGTCACTGGGTTTATGAATTTTCTGCAACTCAATCCTGCGCAGAACCTTTTCCACACAGCGTAATTTTTCCGCTATGCAAAAAACGCATAGCCAGAAACATACTTGCATTTTCCCCATACCCACATGGCTGATAAGGTTTTTCAGTTCCAGGAATTTTCCTGGCTCAAGCAACACACAAACACAAAAAAACAATGGGGATTGTTATGACACAACAAGGGGATGCTGTAGCCGGGGAGCTGGCGACAGAAAAAGTGGGCATTAAAGGGTATCTGGCTTTTTTTCTCACCATAATCTTTTTTTCCGGTGTTTTTTCCGGAACAGACAGCTGGTGGCGCGTTTTTGATTTTTCCGTGCTGAACGGATCGTTTGGGCAACTGCCTGGTGCGAACGGAGCCACCACCTCGTTTCGCGGCGCGGGTGGCGCGGGGGCTAAAGATGGCTTTCTCTTTGCGCTGGAGCTGGCACCGTCAGTCATTCTCTCTCTGGGGATTATTTCAATTACCGATGGTCTTGGCGGATTACGCGCCGCGCAGCAGTTAATGACACCTGTGCTAAAACCGTTGTTGGGCATTCCAGGGATCTGCTCGCTGGCGCTGATCGCTAACTTGCAAAACACGGATGCCGCCGCCGGTATGACCAAAGAGCTGGCGCAGGAAGGTGAAATTACCGAACGCGATAAAGTGATTTTCGCCGCATATCAAACCAGCGGTAGCGCCATCATCACCAACTACTTCTCTTCCGGCGTCGCGGTGTTTGCCTTTCTGGGCACGTCCGTAATCGTACCTTTAGCCGTCATCCTGGTGTTTAAATTTGTCGGAGCCAACATTTTGCGCGTCTGGCTTAACTTCGAAGAACGTCGCAACCCAACGCAAGGAGCGCAAGCATGACAACTCAGGTCCGCAAAAACGTCATGGATATGTTTATCGATGGCGCGCGCCGTGGCTTTACTATCGCCACGACCAACCTGCTGCCAAACGTGGTGATGGCGTTTGTCATCATTCAGGCGCTGAAAATTACCGGCCTGCTCGACTGGGTGGGGCATATCTGTGAACCCGTAATGGCGCTGTGGGGATTACCCGGTGAAGCGGCAACCGTCCTTTTAGCCGCATTAATGAGTATGGGTGGCGCAGTCGGTGTTGCCGCCAGTCTGGCAACCGCTGGCGCATTAACCGGTCACGATGTCACCGTTTTACTGCCCGCGATGTATTTAATGGGCAACCCGGTGCAAAATGTCGGTCGCTGCCTGGGGACAGCCGAAGTGAATGCCAAATATTACCCGCATATCATTACGGTCTGCGTGATTAACGCATTGCTGTCGATCTGGGTTATGCAGCTTATTGTTTAACAAGGAGTTACCATGATTGATTATACCGCAGCCGGTTTTACCCTGCTGCAGGGAGCGCATTTGTATGCGCCGGAAGATCGGGGAATTTGCGATGTCCTCGTCGCTAACGGCAAAATTATCGCCGTTGCCAGCAATATCCCTTCTGACATTGTACCGGACTGCACGGTTGTCGATCTCAGCGGGCAGATCCTCTGCCCAGGTTTTATTGATCAACACGTCCATTTGATTGGCGGTGGCGGCGAAGCAGGTCCCACGACGCGCACGCCGGAAGTGGCGCTAAGTCGCCTGACGGAAGCGGGCGTCACGTCAGTGGTTGGTCTGCTGGGCACCGACTCTATCTCTCGCCACCCGGAATCCCTGCTCGCCAAGACCCGTGCGCTCAATGAAGAAGGCATCAGCGCCTGGATGCTGACCGGCGCTTATCATGTCCCTTCCCGCACCATTACGGGTTCCGTGGAAAAAGACGTGGCGATTATCGATCGTGTGATTGGTGTGAAATGCGCCATCTCTGATCACCGTTCTGCCGCACCGGACGTTTATCACCTGGCTAATATGGCGGCAGAATCCCGCGTTGGCGGTTTGCTCGGCGGTAAACCTGGCGTCACCGTGTTCCACATGGGCGACAGTAAAAAGGCGTTACAGCCTATCTATGACCTGCTGGAAAACTGCGATGTGCCGATCAGCAAGCTGCTGCCGACCCACGTTAACCGCAACGTACCGTTGTTTGAGCAGGCGCTGGAGTTCGCGCGCAAAGGCGGCACCATCGATATCACCAGCAGCATTGACGAACCGGTCGCCCCTGCCGAAGGTATTGCCCGCGCCGTTCAGGCGGGTATTCCGCTGGCACGCGTCACCCTCAGCTCCGACGGCAACGGTAGCCAGCCGTTCTTCGACGACGAAGGGAATTTAACCCATATCGGTGTTGCAGGTTTTGAAACGTTGCTGGAAACCGTGCAGGTGCTGGTCAAAGACTATGATTTCAGTATCAGCGATGCCCTGCGCCCGCTCACCAGTAGCGTAGCCGGTTTCCTTAACCTGAGCGGGAAAGGCGAAATTCTGCCAGGCAATGACGCAGACTTACTGGTCATGACGCCAGAATTGCGCATTGAGCAGGTATACGCTCGCGGCAAACTGATGGTCAAAGACGGCAAAGCCTGCGTGAAAGGAACGTTTGAAACGGCATAAACGGTTGTCAGCCGCCCGAATGGACGTAGAATGCCCGCAAGGGCGGCTGACAGAGTAAAACGTAATGGATGACTGTGGTGCGGTTTTGCATAATATTGAAACTAAATGGCTTTATGATTTTCTGACCCTGGAAAAATGCCGCAATTTTTCCCAGGCGGCAGTTAGTCGCAACGTCTCGCAACCGGCATTCAGCCGCCGCATCCGTGCACTGGAACAGGCGATTGGCGTTGAATTGTTTAACCGCCAGGTGACGCCGCTGCAACTCTCAGAACAAGGGAAAATCTTCCATTCGCAGATCCGCCATCTGTTGCAACAGTTAGAAAGTAACCTTGCAGAGCTGCGTGGCGGCAGCGATTACGCGCAACGTAAAATCAAGATAGCCGCTGCACACTCTCTTTCCCTCGGTCTGTTACCGTCCATTATCAGCCAGATGCCGCCGCTCTTTACCTGGGCAATTGAAGCCATTGATGTCGATGAAGCGGTCGATAAACTGCGTGAAGGGCAAAGTGACTGTATTTTTTCCTTTCACGACGAAGATTTGCTGGAAGCGCCGTTTGACCACATTCGCTTATTTGAATCTCAATTATTCCCTGTCTGCGCCAGTGACGAACACGGAGAAGCACTTTTTAACCTCGCGCAGCCACACTTTCCGTTACTGAATTACAGCCGCAACTCCTACATGGGGCGATTGATTAATCGCACCCTGACGCGCCACAGTGAGTTAAGTTTCAGCACCTTTTTTGTCTCTTCGATGAGCGAGCTTTTAAAGCAGGTTGCCCTCGACGGCTGTGGGATTGCCTGGCTGCCGGAGTATGCCATCCAACAAGAAATTCGCAGCGGGCAGCTCGTTGTGCTGAATCGGGACGAACTGGTGATCCCGATTCAGGCCTACGCATACCGGATGAATACCCGCATGAATCCCGTTGCCGAACGCTTCTGGCGTGAACTGCGCGAGCTGGAGATTGTGCTTAGCTGACATTCTCAAGCGTCGCACTGCGCCAACCGCCATTATCCCAGACCAGATCAAACGTTAGCGGTTCATCGTCGTGGTACAGCATTATCTCAAGGCTGAGCGCCAGCGTGTGGCAGTACGCTTCTTTCAAATTGACCTGCAACGCCGCAATCCGTGGCTCATGAAATAACAGTGCAGAACGCAGCTGACGGCAATACCAGCTCTGGAGATGTTTGTCGCTCTGGTTATGCAGTTGCCACTCGGGCATGCCTGAAACAAGTAATGACGGTAATGCCGAATGAGGAGAATTAAAAAGTGTGAGGAGATCGCTGCATACCGATTTACGCAGTGATGACGTTTTATTGCCTGAAATTTCAGGTAAAACAGCCTGAAGTGATTGGCGCATCATTTTGCGCACTCCTGACGTTTAGCAACATATGCGGCTTGCCCTGAACACCGGGCACCACTGTATTGATGCTCATTTTCCATAGCCATTCCCTTTTGTTCATTACATCCATGTCAGTCTGAGACAGGCCTGAATCCTGTCAGCAAAGTATAAAACCTTACTTGCCTATGAATATCTACTGACTTTTCAGGAAAAAAGTCATGATTTGATAAAAATCATCAAACTCAAAAAAAAACCGCTAGTATATTCTGAATATTCCGAATAGTTACGTAGATGAAAATACTTGTCACCGCCGCTACTTAATTCCGGTGGGAAATTATTTATTTCCGCATAATCAGCCATGTATTATTTGAAACAATTAGTTTGTAAATAATATAAATTGATAACATATCAAATACATCAAAAATACCATCCATAGGCATTATTAATATAGACATCAATATAGCAACATCAAATTCCAATTAGTAATAAGATATGCTTTTTAATTGCATGAATATAATTTCAAATGAGCGTTTTTTGATACTTTAGAGTGTTTCCTACCCTTTAATATCACCGTGTAGAGTTGATATCACTACAACAGAAACATGCATGTCATTTTTTTACTTCTTTTTTACTACAGAAAAATTTATCTATTTTTCTAAACATCAGTGAAATACTCATAAAAGGTAACTATTATGTCTATGCCATTAAGCAATGCCCTTCAGAGTCAAATTATTACAGATAATCACTTCCTTCATCATCCAAAAGTCGACAATAAGTTAACACGTGAATATGAATATGCACGCATGGATACGGAAAACATCTATCTTCTGCCTCTTACTCGTGGCAATAACCATAATTATGATGGAAAAAGCGTTGTCGAAATTAGAAAACTTAATATTAGCAAACAGTCCTGGCCATTTAATTATGTGACAGAAATATGCAGAGAATTCAATGGCATTACAACAACAGGACGAATGCTCTATCGAAACTTGAAAATCACCTCAGCTTTAGACGAAATATATGGTGGCATATGTAAAAAGGCGCATGCTGCCACAGAGTTAGCAGAAGGATTATTGCTAAATTTATTTATGAAGAGCCCTTTCGATCCTGTTGAGGACTATACAGTTCATGAAATAACATTAGGCCCTGGTTGCAATGTTCCTGGTTATGCCGGAACCACGATAGGATATATTTCAACCCTTCCAGTTTCTCAGGCAAAAAGATAGACCAATGAGCAGCCAAGAATTGATATCTATATTGATCAGATAATCACTGTCTCAGGGGTAGCAAATTCTTCCGGATTCGCCCTTGCCGCATTACTTAATGCTAATATTGAGATGGAAAATGACCCAATCATTGGTATAGAAGCCTATCCTGGTACCGCGGAGATCCATGCAAAAATGGGATATAAAGTTATCCCCGGTGATGAAGATGCGCCACTCAAACGCATGACTCTGCAACCGTCATCTCTTCCAGAACTGTTTGAATTAAAAAATGGTGAATGGAATTATATTGGTAAATAGCCACTGAGAAGAATGAGTACTAATATTCAGGTTATACAGATATTTAAACAATACCCTGCAATTTACAAAGTAATACTCATTGCGACTTCTTAATTTAAGAAAGCGCAAGGAACGTTTACCCTTGCGCTTATTATAATAAGTCAGGCGTCGACTTTATCCAGCGGCCATGAATCAAACAGATAGCCGTCAAAATAAATATCGTCAACGTTCGAGAATTCCAGCAGACGTTGCTTAACGTTTTCCAGATGCTGCCACATTGCCAGCTTCGCCGCTCGGGCATCTTTTTTGATTAACGCGGCGAGGATCTGTTTGTGATCGCCCAACCACTCTTTGCGATACAGGCTGTCATCCAGATGGCTGTGCAACTGGATCCACATTGGATTGTTTTCCCGCCACTGCCAGGACTGACGGAATAACTCCACCAGCATGCTGTTATGCGTTGCTTCGGCAATGGCGAGATGGAACTGCATATCACCGCTTTCGCTGCTACCCGGCGCGCTGGAAGCCAGTTCACGCTCTTCCAGTTGCAATGCCTGACGCATTTTGACGATATCTTCGCGGGTAGCCTGCAGGGCGGCAAACTCGGCGATGTTACTTTCCAGTAACTGACGCGCCTGTAACAGCTCAAAAGGACCCGCATCATTGCAGACGTTGGCATCCGGACTGTCTGTGTTGTGGCTGCCTGAGCTATCAAGAACATAGATACCGGCACCCCGGCGCACTTCCACCAGCCCTTTGATCTCCAGCATGATCAGCGCTTCACGTACCACCGTCCGCGTGACATCAAGCATTTCTGCAATTTCACGCTCCGGCGGCAGCCGTTCGCCAGGATTGTACGGCGTCTTTATGATCAGATCGCGGATCATCGCCCCGACTTCCTGGTAAGGTCTTTGCGCAGAGGTGGCAGATTTCATGGTGTTGTGTCCGTTAGGTGCGGTTAATCAAATTTTTGCCGGATGCGGCGTGAACGCCTTATCCGGCCTACAACGGGCAATTTTACGGCCCCCGTTAATCTCAAACTATACCATTAGCACTGGAAGTTGGCACGTACAGGTGGGCAAAAAAACGAAAACTGGTCAACCAAATATCAGTTTGATTGACCAGTAAGTCTGTAGGGTAATCAGTTAGTTACAGCGCAGCCACACACTCGCGCGCACCGCGTTCGCACAGCTGCTGATATGCCGCAGTCACCGCGCCAACAAAGTCGGCATTCTGCGGCAGATCATCGGCAAAAATACCGCTCAGGCCCAGCAGCGCTTTCACGCGGTCTGCGCCCTGATACTGCGCGTTAATCTTCTGGAACTCGGCCAGCATCGGGTCGACCACGTCAATGGCATTACCCTGCTCATCCACGCCCTGGGTGTAACGCATCCAGCCAGCCACGCCCAGCGCCAGGTGACGCCAGCTGCCGCCGTTTTGCAGGTGCAGACGCACCGGATCCAACAGACGCTGCGGTAACTTCTGGCTGCCGTCCATCGCAATCTGCCAGGTACGGTGACGCAGAGACGGGTTGCTGAAACGCTCGATCAGCAGCGTCGCATAGGCGTTCAGGTCCGTACCTTCCGGCATCGACAGCGTTGGCGCTTGTTCCTGCATCATCAGGGCAAAGGCCGCTTTGCGATAATCCGGGTTAGTCATGGTGTCGGCAATAGTTTCATAGCCGCCGAGGTAACCGAGGTATGCCAGGAAAGAGTGGCTGCCGTTCAGCATACGCAGCTTCATCATTTCGAACGGCACAACGTCTGCAACGAACTGTGCGCCCACTTTATCCCAGTCCGGGCGACCATTAACGAAGTTATCTTCAATCACCCACTGACGGAACGGTTCGCAGGCAATGGCGCATGGGTCGTAAACACCCAGCTGGTCAGCAATTTCCTGTAAGGTTTCTGGCGTCGCCGCCGGAACGATACGGTCAACCATGGTGCACGGGAAGGTGACGTTTTCTTCAATCCATGCCGCCAGTTGCGGGTCACGCGCCTGAGCCAGCCCCAGTACCGCGACCTTCGCCACATGACCGTTTTCACGCACGTTGTCGCAGGACATCACCGTAAACGCTTTCAACCCTTTTTCACGACGCAGACGCAAGGCTTCGACGATGTAACCAATCGCGGACTTCGGCGCAGTCGGGTTTTCCAGATCGTGCTTGATCAGCGGGTTATTGAGATCCAGTTGACCGCTTGCCGCATCAGCGCAGTAGCCTTTTTCCGTGACCGTTAGAGAGACAATCGCCGTTTGCGGACGCGCCATCGCGTTGAGAATACCTTCGCAGCCGTCGATTTCCGGATGCAGCGCTTCTTTCATCGAACCGATAATTTTCAGCTCGGTGCTTTCTGCGCCTTTTTCCGCTACGGTGTACAGCAGTTGCTGTTTTTTCAGGTTTTCGATCAGCACGCGGTCGTTGCCTGGCATCAGGTTAACTTCGCAGATGCCCCAGTCGCTGTCGGTACTTTCCAGCAGGTGATGGGTATACAGCGCCTGGTGCGCGCGGTGAAACGCCCCGCAACCGAGATGCACAATGCGTGATTCCAGACGAGAATGATCCCATGACGGGCGGGCAACCGGCAGATTGCTGTCAACAATAGTAGTCATCGTAAACTCCAGAATCCGTCTTCAGAGAGTGACGGCAAGGAAGAAGGAACCGGCACGGCGCGCAGCCATGCCGGTGGATATTAACGGCTAAAGAAAGCGCGCTGGATCGCCAGTTCGACACCGCGAACTTCGGCCAGGCCTTTCAGACGACCAATTGCGGAGTAACCTGGGTTGGTTTTCTTCTTCAGGTCGTCCAGCATCTGATGACCGTGGTCCGGACGCATCGGGATCAGGTCTTCTTTGCCTTCCGCTTTACGACGGTGTTCTTCTTCAACAATCGCTTTCACCACTTCGTACATATCAACGTCACCGTTCAGGTGCGCCGCTTCGTGGAAGGTTTTCGGGTTATCTTCACGCATGGTGGAGCGCAGATGGGTGAAGTAAATACGCGGACCGAACTGCTTGATCATATCAACCAGATCGTTGTCAGCACGCACGCCGTAGGAACCGGTGCACATGGTGAAACCGTTCGCCATGCTGTTTACGGTATCAACCATCCACTGCATATCTTCAATGGTGGAAACAATGCGCGGCAGGCCGAGGATCGGGCGCGGCGGATCGTCCGGGTGAACCGCCATACGCACGCCAACTTCTTCAGCAACTGGAATAATCGCTTTCAGGAAGACGGCAAAGTTTTCGCGCAGCTTCGCTTTATCGATATCTTTGTACAGCTCCAGGTGCTTACGGAACTGGTCGAGGGTATACCCTTCTTCCGCGCCCGGCAGACCGGCAATGATGTTACGGGTCAGACGCGCTTTGTCTTCGTCGCTCATGGTGGCGAAGCGTTCTGCGGCCTGAGCAATTTCTTCTTCGGTGTAATCCGCTTCCGCGCCTGGACGTTTCAGGATATGCATTTCGAATGCAGCGAATTCGATCTGGTCGAAGCGCAGAGCTTTGGAGCCGTCTGGCAGCACGTATTCGAGGTCAGTACGGGTCCAGTCGAGCACCGGCATGAAGTTGTAGCACACGGTGCGAATGCCACACTGCGCCAGGTTGCGCAGAGTCTGCTGATAGTTAGCGATCCACTGCTCATAGTTACCAGTGTGGGTTTTGATATCTTCGTGAATTGGTACGCTTTCTACGACAGACCACACCAGGCCTGCGTCTTCAACGATCGCCTTGCGTTTGAGGATCTCTTCTACGGACCATACTTCGCCGTTCGGGATATGGTGCAGCGCGGTAACCACGCCAGTTGCGCCCGCCTGACGGACATCAGCTAAAGAAACCGGATCGTTTGGGCCGTACCAGCGCCAGGTCTGTTCCATGATTTTTCCTCTTTCACATAGTGGGTTCCACAGCAAAGAGACGCGGAACCCTGGAGTTGTTTAGGTATCCGGATGAACAACCAGACCGCAGCCGTGGCGTTGCATCGGATGAGATGGCGTATAAGTTCTACCTTTTGGTAAGACATGTCAACCCGAATTCTAAAATTGGTTAACCACATCACAAGAATTTCACTCTCATGGTTGTTGCTGCAAATTGCAGCAAAGGGTAATCGATGGTTATTGATCAGAGGATGTGACATTCATCGCAACAATGGTTGACCAATTTACATAACATGTCGCCCAAAATAACAACGGTTCAACCAGGTAAGGTAAAACGTTATGCATGTGCTTAACATTCTCTGGGTGGTATTCGGCATTGGTCTGATGCTGGTACTGAATTTGAAGTTCAAAATCAATTCAATGGTGGCTTTGTTGGTGGCGGCGCTGTCCGTCGGGATGCTGGCGGGCATGGATTTGATGTCGCTGCTGCACACCATGAAAGCGGGCTTCGGCAACACGCTGGGGGAACTGGCTATCATCGTGGTGTTCGGTGCGGTCATCGGTAAATTGATGGTCGACTCCGGCGCGGCTCACCAGATAGCGCATACGCTGCTGGCGCGTCTCGGTCTGCGCTATGTACAGCTGTCAGTGATTATCATCGGCCTGATTTTTGGTCTGGCGATGTTCTATGAAGTGGCCTTTATCATGTTAGCGCCGCTGGTTATTGTTATTGCCGCCGAAGCTAAAATTCCGTTCCTGAAACTGGCGATCCCGGCAGTAGCAGCTGCCACTACCGCACATTCACTGTTCCCACCGCAGCCGGGTCCGGTGGCGCTGGTGAATGCTTATGGCGCAGATATGGGGATGGTTTATATCTATGGCGTACTGGTGACGATCCCAAGTGTAATCTGCGCAGGTCTGATCCTGCCGAAGTTCCTCGGCAATCTTGAGCGCCCAACGCCATCATTCCTGAAAGCAGATCAACCGGTAGATATGAACAATCTGCCCTCTTTCGGCGTTTCGATTCTGGTGCCGCTGATCCCGGCGATCATTATGATCTCTACCACCATCGCCAATATCTGGCTGGTAAAAGATACCCCTGCCTGGGAAGTGGTTAACTTTATCGGTTCCTCGCCGATTGCAATGTTTATTGCGATGGTGGTTGCATTCGTACTCTTTGGCACCGCACGTGGTCATGACATGCAGTGGGTGATGAACGCTTTTGAAAGTGCGGTGAAAAGCATTGCAATGGTGATTCTGATCATCGGTGCGGGTGGCGTGCTGAAGCAAACTATCATCGACACCGGCATTGGCGACACCATCGGCATGTTGATGTCCCACGGCAATATCTCGCCCTACATTATGGCATGGCTGATCACTGTGCTAATTCGTCTGGCGACGGGTCAGGGTGTCGTTTCGGCGATGACCGCCGCCGGGATTATCAGTGCTGCAATCCTTGATCCAGCAACCGGTCAGCTGGTTGGCGTGAATCCGGCGCTGCTGGTGCTGGCGACGGCTGCGGGTTCCAACACCCTCACCCACATTAACGATGCATCTTTCTGGTTGTTCAAAGGTTACTTTGACCTGTCAGTAAAAGACACGTTGAAAACCTGGGGTCTGCTGGAGCTGGTCAACTCCGTGGTTGGGCTAATTATTGTGCTGATTATTAGCATGGTAGCGTAAAAGAACACCAGAGCCTGCCAATGGCAGGCTCTGTTCGGATTGTCGGCAAAGTGCGCTTTGTTTATGCCAGATGCGACGCTGACGCGTCTTATCTGGCCTACAAAGGGCTAACGTGCAGGTTTTTAGCTTCAGGTAATATTTGCGTACCTGCATTAGCAATGCCCTGTGATTTCTTTATTGATAAACAAAAGTCACGCCAATAATCGATTGCACATTCCCTGCAGTCACCTGCCCGCCGGTACGTGCGTAATTTGCCGTTAATCCCAGACTTACCGCCGAAGTCCCTACTGCTCCTAACGATACCGTGTTATTCGCTGGAATAATCGTACCGTTGCGCGTCAACTGTACGCCGACGCCCTGCGCTGGTGAAAACGACGCGGTATTGGTGAAAATCGAGTTGCCCGCATCTGCGGTTGTGCCGGAGAGGTAATACCCCAGGTTTTGGCTTTTCGCACAATAAACGGTAAGAGGAATTGGCACTGAACCAGGGTAGTCCGGCAGAGTAACAGTGACATCACGAGCAGAAACATCGCAGCCGCCAGTAGGCACCACCACATCATTATTGGCGTAAATATTCCACACAAACTGGAAATCATCGCTGTTATAGTTGTTGGTCTGTCGCAAAATAAGCACGGCAATTAATGAGCCAGCTTTAATCGCCACCCCGCCCGCACTGCTCACAGGCGTCAAATAAAGCGCCACCGGCCACGGCTTATCCGTTCTCGAATTATAAACAACCCGCGGCGTTTCGCTGGTGGTCGGAAATGGATAGCTACTGCCACTATATTTTACGGTCCCGGAAAAATTAGATAACACGCCGCCATAAGCCGAGCCTCGTTGCAGTGTGACATAGTCTGTAATGGTTTCCGGATAATCGTTATGGCAAAAGATTTGCGTCGAAAGATCTACGACCAGGTTTTGCCCCACATTCACGGCAGGCGCAAGGTTTACATAAACATTAGCGCTGCCACCGCCAATAGGGATAGCGGTACCATTGGCGGTTTTACAGGCGAATGACCAGGCATTTACCGACCAGCCCATCAGCAGTACAGCAAACAGGGTAATAACTCGTTTCATTACAATTATCTCTTCGGGTTCAGCTGTAGGTATAGGTGATGCTAATCACTGCCTGAATGGTTCCCTGAGTGGCTCCGCCATTTACCGTCAATGCTCTGACCTGTAACGGGAAGTGCGCTGATTGTGAGGAATCATCCACCTGAACTGTTTTGGTTGCGCCAGTATTCAATGTGTTGCCACTGTCATCCTGTAGCTCTAACTGGATGTTTTGCGCGGTCCCCTGGTTTTTATAATATCCGGTACTGTCGGCTGCCCCGCTGAAGCTGGCAGTGACCCTCGACGTTCCCACCGGACAATTAGTCAACTCAAGCGCAACATCATGCCAGGCCGATGCCGCCCCGGCAGACATCAGACTGAAAGAATAAAGATCGCCGAGATCAACCATGGCATTGGTGGTGGAAACTGTGCACGGTTTGGCGACGACCTTACCGTTCACCGTGATGGTGACATCGGCTGCCTGTATCGTCGCACTTGCGAGCGCCAATATTGCCGCCAATAAATACCCACGTTTGCGCCATTTCATGAGCATCTCCAGTTACTGATATTCAAGAGTGAAGGTAGCCGTGGCATTGATATGCCCCGCAGTGACAGGCACCTGTGTCGCCATTAGCCGGGCGTAAAAATTCAACGTATTTGGTTTACCCGGCGTCAGGGTCGTCCACGAAATCGCGGACGATGGAGCATTAAGGGGTATCTGATTTTGCTGCTCATTCAGAAGCTGTATTCCCAGTCCCGAAGCCGCTGACACCGTATTTTCAAGTGCAAGCAGGTTGGCATTGTGGCTATCTGCAACGCCGGTAAACCCAACCTTTACGGCAGAAACGGCGTTACCACAGGGTGACAGCAAAATACGAAATGGAACGACAGGAGTCGTTGCGCCAATGTTGTTAAATTGCTTCGCCGCGTTTTCCATCAAATCAACAGTAAAATTGGTTGATTCAGCGGCCACACTACAGCCGTTATCTCTGACATAGCCGCGGATAGTAATCGTGCTATCCGCAGCCAAAGCGTGACTCACCGCCAGCCACAAAAAAGCGCACAGAAGATAAAAAGGTTTGTTTCTCATCACGCCCCCTTAACGACATTCAGCTGATAGCTGGGTTAATAACTGCTGCTGACTCTCTGGTGGCAGTTGATAATTGGCGACACAGTGAGCATTTTCCTCTTCTCCCCATTTCACCTGAACTTTTCCCGCTAGAGGCATTCCGCTGAGGTAAACCTGACCATTATCCGCAACAATGCCGCTACTCTGGCTACTCTCTGATGTCACCATCGCCCCAAACGGCAGCGGCTTATTATTGTGGGTTAGCGTCATGAGCAGTTTTATCCCAACGCGCGCTTTAAACTCTGCTCGCACGATCGCCCCACGAGTGGGAACAACGTTAGCGACCGCGTTATCTAAATCGACGTTATCAGCCAGGGTATTGGTATCCAGCGCCACTCTGTTTTCCCGATATTCGGTGGCATAAGGCAGCACGGCATAACCGCGCCAGTCGGTACGCACCCCCGTCTGGTTTTCGACTTTTGCATCTTTTGCGCCAGGCGCTTTAACAAGCACCACCGTATCGTTTAACGGCTGCCCCAGCGTTACGCCATTGGCATGAGCCAGTACCCCACCGCTGACTCCGTAATAGAGCTGCTTAATATCATCGCTATGGCTGTAACCGATATTGGCATTGCCGTAACCACCGCGATAATTCAGCGTGGCGTAGCCTGTACTTCCGCTATTACCATCGCCTCCCCCGGCATAGCCGGTTTGCACGCTATAACTGAGGTTGTTGTCTTCCAGCAACGTACCGTATACACCAGCCAGATTGGTCATCCGACCGTTGAGATCGTGTGACATGCTGTAGCTGGCACTGGCATGTCGCCACTGAGATTTACTGTCAGAACGCAGCCAGTGGCTGAAAGGAATATTGACGTTAAGCGCTAACATCTGATCCCGTCCTTTTTGCCAGGCGTTTTTCGTCAGGCTATAGCTGAGCGTCCAGTTGATATCTTCGAACGCAGTATTTAAACCAGCCTGGAATTGCTCATCGACATTACTCGTTCCCCAATAAGTTTGATGGCTACCACTCAAATACAGTGTTGATGTGCGCCCGAGTTGCTGAGTAACGGTGAGCTGTAATTTCCCGCGTTTGTTATAAGCGAGGTTGTAATAGTCGGTGAATTTCGGCTTAACCTGAATAACTCCATCCTGTGTTTCGATGTTGTAGCCATTCATTCGACTGTATGTTGTATCAGCGAAATTAAAATATCCGCTGGTCGAATAACGGTAACCCACTAACTGAATATTCGTGCCTGACTCATTGAGCGATTTGTTATAGAGAAAACGCACCGATTGTCCGTCATGCTGACTGTCATCGGGAAGTGTGGAATTAGCCTGCGTCATATCCACAGACAGAGCGCCCAGTGCCCCCATGTTTTTCCCGATACCGAAATTAAAAGCACGATAACGATCTGCCAGTTGCGTTCCACCATATATTGTCCAGCCAGCCGGAAGGCCGTGGAGTAATGTACTTTGGAAAAAGCGGGGTTTTTCCTGTTGCGCATTTCCACTACGGTATTCTCCTGCCGTAATGGAATAACGAGTATGCCCTTCACGTTGCAAAAGCGGGACTGACGAATAGGGTACGGTAAAAATCTGCGTGCTGCCGTCAGCCTCTTTAATCGTTACCTGCAAGTCACCACTATTACCTGCGGCATAGATATCGTTGATGGTAAAAGGCCCCGGCGGCACCGTACTATTATAAATGTCATACCCATTTTGTTTAATAGTGACCTGTGCAGTACCACGAGCAATACCGTGGATCACCGGGGCAAATCCTCTTTGGCTATCGGGTAACATATTGTCATCTGAGGCCAATTGTGCGCCGCGAAAGTTAATACCATCGAAAATATCGCCCTGAGTATAACCATCACCCAGCGTCAGCCGGGAACGTAACGGTATTATGTCTCGCTCAAGCCAGGTATTGATATGCTGCCATTTATTTTTGCTACCTGATGATCTGTCGCTACTGTTATAACTCCAGGTGGTATTGTCGCGTAAACGCCACGCACCAATATTTAACCCACTCTGTAGGTTTAAATATGCATAATGGCTGTTACCCCCAATCCGATTCTGTACACTATTTCCGCTGAAATTATAATTGAGCAATCCGGCATTAATACCGGGATCCCATAACTCAGGAGGAATATAACCACGCGCGCGATTACTCATAAATGCCTGAGGGATCGTCAGGTTGAGTCGCTGCTGACCAACATCCAGATGCGCAGTAGCGTCATGGATCATTGAGGTTAATGGCACGCAGGCATCATCCGCCAGCAGATTCATACCGGAGACAGAAGCCGTATTCAGCCCCATACTGGCAAGTTGCGCGCGTGTCAGGCAGGGAACAATCCCTTGTTCGCTGTCGCCCGTATTAAATGTGACATCACGCGTTGCCATATAACCATTATTCAAATAGATATCGACACGATACGTCCCTGGCGGTAATTCTTGCCCATTTTCAAAACGCGATAAATCGGCCACAGCCTGGGGATCATCCGCTAAAAAGCGCGGATTAAAATAGAGTTCGGCAGATGACAAAGGTGCCTGTGCGGCAAAAGCACAGGCGACAACGAGCCGGACAAAAAAACCAGCCAAACGATGCTTACGAATATGCAAGCATTGTGTGTTTCGCTGGTAAAGTCTTAAATTCAGATATGACATTATTCCTCCGGTTTAAAATCACCCGGCAGTCAATTCTTTTTATTCAGGCGAAAAATTCCCCCTGCGTTATTCCATTACGCCCGTCATTTTGGGGGTAAGTGCGCCATAATCATTTATTGTTCGGTAAGTAATATTGCTTCCTGCATCAGAAGGCAATTTAACCGTGCTTTCGCCCATTGGAGGCACCAATGCATTTTCAAGAACCCGGGTTCCGGCATTCAACTCTGTTACCGTCAGGTAATAGGGTGTCGGGTTAATCAGCGTCAGAGAATTCGCGCTACGACGAAATCTTAATTTTTCTGCGGCCTGATCGGGTGGCAACGCTAATTTAGCCGGACGATAGTACAGTTTAATGCGGCTGATAATTGCGAGCTGTAGCGTATTCTCAGTCAATTTTGATTTATCCATTGACGGAATCGCTTTAACGTTCATCCAGAATAAACTTTCCCGGTCCTGTGGCAATTGGTTATTTGTTGCATCAAGAATACGCAAGGTATTCTCTTTTTTTCCCTTCATCGCAAACAGAGGAGGCGTCACGATAAAACGACCATCCTTTACACCATCGGCATTTTCCACCCATGATTGAATTAAATAGGTACTATTTTCATCATTATTTGTCACGGCAAGTTGCACTTGTTTTTGCCCTGCCGGATAAATTACGCGAGTCGCACCTAAGGCCACTCCCGCTTCAGCGCGTCCGGCAACCATCATTGCCATGAACATCAGGATACCTGCCAGCAAGCAGAATATTATTTCCTGCGATTTCCTTACATTGACGTTTTTATTACTCACTGTCCTGTTCCTGTTATCACATTATCTGCTGAACAATTACTGATAGGTTAAAGAGAACCAGGCCTGGGCATTGGCGATGCCGCCAGTAACCCGACGCCCGGTAGCACGATATTTGGCGATGAAATGTAGCGAAGTAGAGCCTGAGTAAAGCCGTTTCCAGTTTGCTGGAGGACGATTAATCGGTACGAGGTTTCCTTCATCATCAAACAACGCTACGCCAATATTGGTGGCTATCCCTGGCCCCTCTCCCACGGAAAGCACATCCGGATTTTTACCATCCGCGACACCGTGAAACGCCACACCTACACGTTCACTCACCACCGTGCTACATTCCCGTAAATGAATAACAAAAGGCACCGGTGCGCTATCTTCCCCTACCGCATGAAACCGGTTACTGCTGATTTGCCCCATATTGACCGTCATTTGTTTATCACCGGCTTCAATCCGGCAAGTTTCCGCAATAATGACGCCCTGAAATTGCATATTTCCGCCGGGCAGCGTGGTATTCCATTTATTTCCGGCCAGAGCAAACATTGGCAGCAACGACGCTAATAGAAATAATCTCTTCCTTTTCATCGTTATTTTTATCGCACAAGGGTGGGCATCCCTGCCCGTAATAACGTCCCTGAACCTGGGTAGGTTATTGATACTGAACCTTGAAGGTCGCATCCGCATTAGCAGCACCAGGGGTTGCGGCCCCGGTTGCAAAATAACGCGCCTGGAACGGAATGGTATTGGTTCCGTTATTCAGGGTTGTTTCTGAACTAAATGTCGCACCGTCCAGCGCCAGCGCAGCACCCGTTCTGTCCAGGATCTGCACACCAACGTTTGTTGCGCTACCCGCAGCAGAACTCTGCAGAGCCAGTACATCAGTATGCGTAGCATCAATTGCCGTACCTAAAAAGGCAACAGCGGCTTTTGATGCAACATTGGTATCGCAATCATTCAGCTGAATGTTAAAACCGACAGCAGAACTGGTTGCTCCGTCCTGTGCCAGCGATGCGGTACGAACCTGTCCTAACTGAACGGTTTGATCCACAGAGCCTGCATCAACTGCGCAAGCGGCGTTAACAACTTCCCCTTTAAAGTGAACGGTCCCACCATTAACCGTCGTGGCAGCGGCCAGAGCCGCTGTAGAACTGAGGGACAGAGCCGACAGAACAACGATTGCCAGAGTTTTAATTTTCATGCTGCTTTCCTTTAAAAAAACTATTTCTAAATCGACATGGGCAGTCGTTCTGTACACTTTGTTTTGTCAACGAGTTTGACTGCCAACACTGCACAGTTTTCCCCCAAAAGATGAAACATTTGGGGCCATTTTGACTCATAGAGGAAAGCATCGCGCACAAACTTTTTCAGTTTATTTGTTGGCTTAATATTCTATTGTTATCTTTATTTATAGATTTTTATATTGCATGAGGTGGTTTTTGGAGAGAAGAATGAGGAAGATGCGTCGAGCCACAGAAACGTTAGCTTTACATATAGCGGAGGTGATGTGAAATTAATTTACAAGAGAAATAATTTACATATCAAACAGTTAGATGGTTTTTGTCGTTTTTTAAAATTTTTATGCTTGAGAAAAAATACGTAACTTATTTATGATATGGACAGTTTGGCCCCAATTGTCTTGTATTTATTTGTTTTTTAACTTTATTATCAATAAGTTAAATCAAACCTCTTCTCTTTTTAATTTTTCGTTTATGAGATTATTTCTTTCCCATAATCCGGCAAAACGAGCAGCATTACTGGCGGTATAACGTACAGTATGGCGAATATTTCGATGCCCGAGATAATCCTGAATTAAACGAGTATCTGCACCACGCTCCGCCAGTTCATAACCGCAAGCATGCCTTAACATATGAGGATGAGTCTGCGTTACGGTTCCAGCTTCAATACCGGCATCACGAATAATGCGATAGGCCTGCTGGCGAGAAAGCCGACTCCCGCGGCGAGAAATAAATATAGCGTCGGTCCGGTCAGCGCCTTTCCAGTTAGCACGTTCCAGGGTCCAGCGTTCCACAGCTTCACGCTCATCAAAACGTAACGGGTGAACGGTAGAAAATCCGTTCTTCAGTCGGCGAATATTTATTCGACCTTCATTAAGGTCAAGATCCTGATAATGCAGATCAAGCAGTTCACTAATACGCATCCCATGCCGATATGCCAACAGAATAAGACAATAATCTCTGGCTCCCGTTGCCCCGTAACAAACCGCCTGCATCATGGCCTGAACTTCTTTACCGGTAAGATAACGACGTTTACTCACAATAGTAGTACTCCTAACTGAGATATATTTGAATGAATACCTATAGGAAACCTCAATCGGTCAAAATTAGCCCAATAGATAAAAGATAACCACACACGAAGTGATGTGGCTATCAGTCAATTACATTAAATATCATACAAAAATAAAATATCACTGATGTGACAACATCTATTTTCATTGATTTGATTCAATATAACAATAGATTGCAGTGGATTAACTTCCAGTTGCTTAAAAAATAAAGAAAAAAGTGCGAAAACAGGAGAATTTAAGTGATGTGTAAATTTATGAATGATTTTGTTTATTTATTTTGAAGAACATAAACCATTGTATTTTGTATGGATATGGTTAACTTAATGTTTATTATGATAATTAAGAATTATACTTACAATAACATCAATTAATAAATGGTTAATCATTTTTGATATATCGTAAGAATAATGTAGTTTTTAACACCATCCCTGGTATCTCAACTATCTCTATAAAACAGCGTGACGCTGTCGTCCTCTGGCTCTATCCCAGATGCCGTAAAAACGCCCTGCATTGCTGGCGGTATACCAGACAGTATGACGAATATTGCGATGCCCAAGATAATCCTGGATAAGTCGCGTATCTATTCCCATATTCGCCAAAGCAAAACCACACGAATGGCGTAACATGTGCGGATGAATCTCCAGTGACAACCCGGCATTACCACCGGAAGTCGAGATAATATGGTAAAACTGTTGCCGAGAAAGCGGATTCCCCTTACGCGATAAAAATACCCACTCGCTCTCAGCATGCGGGTACGAAGTACGGATACTCAACCAGTTTTTTAAAGCCTGAACTTCTTTGTTCAATAGCGGGTGCGTTGTTGAAAAGCCTTTTTTTAATCGATGGATATATATACACTTTGCCTTAAGATCAATATCCGAAATCCTCAATCGACAAATTTCACTCGCCCGGAAACCATGAATAAAACAAAGCAAAGTCAGACAATAATTACGTGCTGCATGAGGCCCGGTATTTGCTGCTTTAAGGAGTGATTCGATTTCACTATGGGTCAGGAAGTTCCTTTTTTTGTTATCAGCCTTATTCTTCATCGTTTTTCCCTTATAATTACAGACGCGCACTAGCTGTGCTGGGTTAGCAATAATCCAACATTTTTATCCTGATTATGTTTATAAAAGCGAACGTTTGCTTAATAACTAACGTAAGTGGACCAGTTCTTCTGAGTGAACTTAAATGGAGTAGCAACAGTTAATTATAATAACGTTGCCATACAAACGCTATGCTCTTGCATGCTATGTACCTTTATATATTTATCAATCGGATACGAATCTAATAATAACCCTCATCATTAATGCAACTAATCTTATCTATATATCATGTGATATGTTCTGTAACAAGTAAAATCAACATAAAAAATTCAGCAAAATTTAATATTCGTTCAACTAGCCGTCTCACATATGACATTATTAGTCAACTCAATTTGCCACAAAATGGCTATTTCATGGAACACAGTAATTTCTTAGTGGCTATTATCAAGCTAATTCTTAGGTCCCTAGCGATTATTCCTGGCTGGTTCGTCAGTTTAAGCCATGAGATTGTTACATTCCTTTTTATCCTGGAGATATGGGGGAACGCAGGAGACGATTTTTTCATCTACATTCGCTGGTAAATATGGCTTTGGTCACTGCGACTTAAACCTTCCTCAATCACAGCCATTCGCCGGGCGATACGGCAAACAAACTAAGTGAAACATCATCCTGAAAACACCAACATCAACAAGCCTCTCCAGATCGACTTCAGAAGTGACCAGTTACAAGCCACAAACCAGGAAACATATTTCATGATGAGAATTATGCTCAGCCTGATGGCGGGTAAACACTTATTTTCACCAAGCTCACTGAGTTAGCTTGCAAAGCTTCCCTTGTTTAGACTCTAAATAAATTATTTATAAAACATATAGTTAAAAGAAGATCTTTAGTTTTTGAAGACCACCGCAAGTGTTCGTCTGGCTTCACATGGCATCTTCTTCTTAGAAAAAGATCGACATATTTTGTGACACGAATTGCAAATCTGGTTTTGTTGTATGGATTGCGTGATTTTTGATCTGGTATAACAGGTATAAAGGTGCACCACGATAGACAATGAGACAGGGCATCTTGCAATCTATGGCAAACATCGCTTCAGTTCTTTCTCATCGGGTGATGAAAACGCACTTCAGTCTGAAAGGAATATGAAAATGAGATCAACAGACACTCTATTTTATGACTCTGGGTAAAATGGATTGAGTAAGTGATATAGCTTACGAACATTCAAATCAATTAAACATCAGAAGAGATTTTATACTCAGGTATTTAATCTGGATCTCTGTTTATTTAAATAATGTGAAAAGAGATTTTTCACAGGAGACCTTATACAAAAAAATATAAAATACAGCTACCGGTTGCCAAAGACTCTATAAGCCTGGCAAAAAATATTACACAACATAAATGCTAATTGTTTATGCGGGCTTTGTATTGCTTTCTGTATCCTACAAATGAGTGAAATTTATGAAAAAGGCTAAAATACTTTCTGGCATATTATTACTGTGCTTTTCGTCCCCATTAATTTCTCAGGCTGCGACACTGGACGTACGTGGTGGATATCGTAGTGGAAGCCACGCCTATGAGACTCGACTCAAAGTCAGTGAGGGATGGCAAAATGGATGGTGGGCAAGTATGGAAAGTAATACCTGGAATACCATTCATGATAATAAAAAGGAAAATGCCGCACTCAATGATGTTCAGGTTGAAGTTAATTACGCGATTAAACTTGATGATCAATGGACGGTGCGCCCGGGAATGTTAACGCATTTTAGCAGCAACGGCACACGCTACGGACCCTACGTAAAACTGTCCTGGGACGCGACAAAAGATCTTAATTTTGGCATTCGCTATCGTTACGACTGGAAAGCTTACCGACAACAAGACTTATCCGGTGATATGTCTCGTGATAACGTTCATCGTTGGGATGGATATGTCACTTACCATATTAATAGTGATTTCACCTTCGCATGGCAAACGACGCTATACAGCAAACAGAACGATTATCGCTATGCAAACCATAAGAAATGGGCGACGGAAAATGCATTTGTTCTACAATACCATATGACGCCGGATATTACGCCATACATAGAATATGACTACCTTGACCGTCAGGGTGTTTACAACGGCAGAGATAATTTATCGGAAAACAGTTATCGCATTGGTGTGTCATTTAAACTGTAGTAGACAGGAGACAGTCACAATGAATAAAACAATAACGGCGCTTGCTATCATGATGGCTTCATTTGCCACAAACGCGTCTGTATTACCGGAAACTCCTGTGCCATTTAAAAGTGGTACCGGAGCAATTGATAACGACACTGTCTACATTGGTTTAGGTAGCGCAGGTACGGCATGGTACAAGCTGGATACACAGGCCAAAGATAAAAAATGGACAGCGTTAGCTGCATTCCCTGGTGGACCAAGAGATCAAGCAACCTCGGCATTTATTGATGGCAATCTGTATGTGTTTGGCGGCATTGGAAAAAATAGCGAGGGCTTGACTCAGGTATTTAATGACGTACACAAATACAACCCTAAAACCAATAGCTGGGTTAAATTGATGTCGCACGCACCGATGGGCATGGCGGGCCATGTGACTTTTGTACACAACGGCAAGGCTTATGTTACTGGCGGTGTTAACCAGAATATCTTCAATGGCTATTTTGAAGATCTCAACGAAGCTGGAAAAGATTCAACCGCTGTAGATAAAATCAATGCCTACTATTTTGACAAAAAAGCAGAAGATTATTTCTTCAATAAGTTTCTGTTGTCTTTTGATCCCTCAACACAGCAATGGAGTTACGCTGGCGAATCGCCCTGGTACGGAACGGCTGGTGCGGCGGTTGTGAATAAAGGTGATAAAACCTGGCTTATTAATGGCGAAGCCAAACCCGGATTGCGAACGGATGCCGTATTTGAACTTGATTTCACCGGTAATAATTTAAAATGGAATAAGCTTGCTCCCGTCTCATCACCAGATGGCGTCGCTGGCGGTTTTGCAGGCATGAGCAATGACTCACTTATATTTGCCGGAGGGGCCGGATTCAAAGGTTCACGAGAAAATTACCAGAACGGTAAGAACTACGCGCATGAAGGTCTGAAAAAATCATATAGCGCTGATATTCATCTTTGGCATAACGGGAAATGGGATAAATCGGGTGAATTATCGCAAGGTCGGGCCTACGGAGTATCATTGCCCTGGAATAATAGTCTATTGATTATTGGCGGTGAAACTGCAGGCGGCAAAGCGGTGACGGATTCAGTTTTGATCTCTGTGAAGGATAATAAAGTCACAGTACAAAACTAACGCTTCAGGGCCCCAGTAAAGGGGCCCTGCTATCAATTTATCATTTCAATTACGCGAAAATTATATGGACGCAATAATATCGCCCGATTATTACTATGTTCTTACCGTTGCTGGTCAGTCTAATGCTATGGCGTATGGCGAAGGACTGCCATTACCGGACAGGGAAGATGCGCCTCATCCCAGAATTAAACAATTAGCGAGATTTGCGCATACGCATCCCGGAGGCCCGTCATGTCACTTTAACGACATTATTCCACTGACTCACTGCCCACACGATGTTCAGGATATGCAGGGTTATCACCATCCTCTGGCAACGAATCATCAAACACAGTACGGCACCATTGGCCAGGCACTGCATATTGCACGGAAATTACTGCCCTTTATTCCTGATAACGCAGGGGTTCTCATCGTTCCATGTTGTCGTGGCGGCTCGGCTTTTATCGCAGGCAGCGAAGGGACATATTCAGAACGGCACGGAGCCAGCCATGATGCTTGTCGTTGGGGAACGGATACTCCGCTATACCAGGATTTAGTCAGCAGAACGCGAGCCGCATTGGCAAAAAATCCGCAGAACAAATTCCTCGGCGTATGCTGGATGCAAGGCGAATTTGACTTAATGACCAGTGACTACGCGTCACACCCTCAACACTTTAATCATATGGTTGAAGCCTTTCGTAGGGATCTAAAACAATACCATTCTCAGCTTAATAATATTACTGATGCGCCCTGGTTTTGCGGCGATACCACCTGGTACTGGAAAGAAAATTTCCCTCATGCGTATGAAGCTATTTATGGCAATTATCAAAATAATGTTTTAGCCAATATTATTTTCGTCGACTTCCAGCAACAAGGTGAAAGAGGACTGACGAACGCGCCTGATGAAGATCCGGACGATTTAAGCACGGGATATTACGGTTCAGCGTACCGGTCACCGGAGAACTGGACGACAGCACTGCGAAGCAGTCATTTCAGCGCGGCAGCCCGTCGGGGGATTATTTCTGACAAGTTTGTAGAAGCAATTTTGCAGTTTTGGCGCGAAAGGTGAGCGTTCATTAATTTGATTTATTCGCATCCATCAACGCTTTTAACTCCTCCGGCGTAAACGGTGGTTTGCGTCGGTGCAACATCGCATGGCAATTAGGGCACACAGGCAGCAAAAAAACAAATGAGATCAAGGTAATATATCTTCACTTGCAGGCTTGAACAGCAGAAAATTTGCGGGCATGATCGCAATTATTTCACTGCCTGGGATATCAATGGCTTCCAGTAAATCGCTACAGCAGGCAATTGCCAATATAAAAATCTGGCATAAGGGTGAACAGCGCGCACCGCATAAACCATTGTTATTGCTATACGTATTAGCGGGATACCTGAATGGACATCCACGCCTTTTCGATTATGGATCGGAAATCTACGAACCTCTGCACAGTTTACTGGAACGTTTTGGGCCACAGCGTTCACAGTACCGACCTGATATGCCGTTCTGGCGATTACAAGGCGACGGATTCTGGCAATTACACAATGCCGAGCTTTGCTCAACAGCAGGGAGCAGCCGACAACCGCCAGTGAAGGAACTGAACGAATACCACGTTGCAGGCGGTTTCGATGAACAGCACTACGCCCTGGTAACCGGCAATAAAAAACTCATCAATACTCTGGCGCAACAGATACTCGAAGCGCACTTCACCGAGAGTATTCAGGAAGAAATTGCTGACGAGCTGGGTTTTGATCTCCAGCAAATCCGTAAACAGCGCGACCCGTTATTTCGCAAAAATGTATTACGCGCTTATAACTACCAGTGTGCGATATGTGGCTTTAATATGCGCCACGACGACACCACCGTCGCGCTGGAAGCGGCGCATATAAAATGGAAACAGCACGGCGGTCCTTGTGAAATTCCTAATGGCCTGGCGCTTTGCGCAATACACCATAAAGCCTTTGATAAAGGATCGATTGGCCTGGACGAAAATATGCGGGTACTGGTATCAGATGCGGTAAACGGCGGAGGGATCGTTGAGAGATTATTCTGGGATTTTGACGGGAAAACTATTGTGTTGCCCCAGGTGCGTAAAAATTACCCTTATGAGGGATTTGTGGAGTGGCATCGGAATGAGGTTTTTAGGGGGTGAGGTAGGCTATCTTGTGCATACAAATAGACAAATAAATTGTATAAAGAGATAGCCTACAAATACTAAATAAATTCAGCCCCACTAGGAAAACGCAACTCTGATGTCTGTAAACTCTCGCCAATAAAGAAAGGTACAACCCATAAACGTAACCTATTTTCCTTCTGATGGCTAAATTCATAAGGATGAGGAGATGGCTGATTAAATCCGTTATGATAGGGGTATATCAAAATCATATCACCTTCCCCCTCCTGGTAATTCAATCCATAGGCAAGCATTTGGTAGAGATCGGCTTGAGATTGTTCAAGACTGTCCTTTCTGCCATTTACTATCTTCCATTTAATATCACAGGTAATAACTGAACCAGTAGTACTTTTACGAGGTCGTAAACAAATATCAGGCCGCAGCTTAAATAAAGCTTTACCGTTATAACTAATCAGATTTTTTGAACTTACCTGTGCGTCCACTCGCCATTTATCATAATAACGATAACGCATCCATGTCGTCACAAAAGATTCAAAAACAGCCTCCATCGGGAAAAGCAGTGAAAAAGCATTAACATCCCCATACATACAGTGTGGAGAATCGCCCAATAAAATCATCTTCGCCCACGCTAATGCTTGCTCATAGTGATGCATGTGTCTATCAAAGTGTAACTGCTCGAAAGCTATATAAGCATCATGAACTGACGTGATATTTTCAAAGTGAAACTGCAGCTGTGTTATCTGCTGTAATAATTGTGGATTACTGGTCTGGCGACTAATCTTATTGATTGCAGTTTTGAGTATCCGGTTTTCCAGACGATTGACGCTGTACTCGTCATACTCCACCTGAAAACGATCCCGCCTAATACAGTTTTTGCTTAATTGTGCAGAGATCCGTAATCTTCCTTTCATCCATGGAAGATTATCTTCCTGACGTAAATAGTCACGTTTTAACCCTCTCTGCACAATCTTACGCACGCTCTCTATAAATTGTTGAATAAAGATATCCATCAGAGGCATTTTAGATATTTTGACGCCAGATTCAGAGGAGGCAATATGACGAAATGATTTTAACGTACGTAACATCATCAGTAATTGTTGACGAACAGTATCCTCATTATCCTGACCTGTTTTAGGCAGGATTTCGAGAAATCGCCCCCCTGGCAGTGAGATTACTCCTGCATAGTTTTTTACCTGCAGCGTTTTTACTCCATTCCGGCTGCTAAGGGTGAGCAAACGATGAGTATTATCAGCATCGTCTTTCAGACAGCGCAGCTCAAGCCATTTAAATAGGTCTGCAGGTAGCACTACCGCATTATTTATACGGGCATCACCTTCCTCACTCACTAAATGCCCGTATTCGAACACAGTGAAATGACTGGAAGATTTCATTCCGCACTCCTGCGTTTTTCTTTTTGAGGTGCATAAATTTGCTGCCAGGCGATTGGATTGTCCCAAACGTTGTCATCCTCTGCTGCCAGGTGAAAACTGGTTCCCAAGTCATCTGTTCCGTTATCACCAAAGAGATCGGCATACTTTTTCTGGTATTTCACCTCACGTACAAATTGAAGATCTGGTGCTTCCTCTTTTTGGTTATCAGCCAGTACCATGCGAATTTTTTGCCAGTCATTGTAAAAATATTCTTCCAGCAATGGTAGTATCTTATTTCGCATAATCCGTTTGAATCTTTCAAATGCCAGAGCTTCGTCTTCTTTTGCCTGCACAACAGGGATAAAAAAAGCATGCCCCAGCATATGTTCTCTATCGTATAAAACCTGGATGCGATCGTTAAGCGTCTGCAATAGACGAGGCAGATCAATACCTTTAATGACAGTATCTTTCAGAACAGTAATATCTGGCAGCATCGCTTCAAAATCAAATCTGCGACGTAGTGCAGTATCAAGTGCAGTAAGCGAATGATCAGCAGTGTTCATGGTACCAATTAAATAAAGGTTATTCGGTACACTAAATGGAGTGGAAGAGTATGGCAGCAATACGCTAAGCGATTCTGGCTCACCAGCCCGTTTAGATGGTTCAATAAGGGTAATTAGTTCACCAAAAATTTTTGAAATATTACCCCGATTTATTTCATCAATAATGAGAACATAGTTTTCCTTTTTTTCTGAAGCTACGCTCTGAGTATTCAGAGGCAGATAACGTTGATTAATTAAATAGTTAAGGATACTGCGTACATAAGATGGATTATGTACTTTTGCTCGTGGATCCTGATAAACTTGCCGAATATCCTTCAAATAGGCATTGTAACCCTGTCCTAAATCCTCTTTTTTCGATTGTGACGGGAAAATTCCAAAGTTGGTTTGACTTTTATACGTCAGCTGGAAGGCCTTACCCTGTTGTGTTTCCAGCGTGATATTTTCACCTTCAGATAAACGTTCTTGTAGGCGAGTAAGTGCGCTATCCAACATTTCCTGCGCACCAGCATGACCAAAGGCGGCATCCTCGCATATCTGTTTAAAAATACCTGCCTTTATTTCGTATTTTACATTACCGTCATCAGTAGTCTCAGCTCTTAAACCTTCAATAAACTCTTCATAACCAAAGCTCTGATGAAAGGTGATAAAACGCACTCGATTATCTTTGATAAGCTGATCATAAATCTTTTTCAACTCGCGACGTTTTTCACTCTCATCCTTACCCTCCTGCAGGGAGTAAGCGATCGGATCACAAATTTGTACAGCAAGCTCAATAGTACGATATGTTTTACCTGTACCTGGCGGGCCATAGAGAATTGTGTTTTTAGGCAATGGCGAACTTATAACATCATCTTCTTGCTCATTTTCTTGTAAAGCACTTTCGCTTCCAACTAAACCGATAGCATTTTTATCCTGAATTTCATACGAATAGAGATGCCAAAGTGACATATTCAGCTCAATAGGGTCGATATCATCACCCAGCGCACGATTTAGCGTTTCTTTAAGATCAACATTGCAAGCCAGCCACTCCCGTTCTCCGGAAAGACCTAGCTGGAAATGGTTGTTGCAATAATTGTAGCAACTAAAAAAATTATTAACATTCACGACACTGCTAATTTTTGATGGGTATATTGCTGCAAAAGCACGATTACAAAGTGCCCTATATACCTTATTTAATACTCCTTCCGCTTTAAGTTTGATAAGGCGTTCAATGACCCGATTATAATTTTCTTGTGTACACTCTTCTGCTATCTGACGGGTGAGCGTTAGAAGGTCTTTTTGTGCATTTTCAAATTCAACCAATGACATCCCTCCTTGCATCAGGCTGGAGACACCATTGTCACGTTCATACCATACCTGCCGAATCGTGGCTTCAGAAAAGTTTGGTTTTTCGGCCTGAATCTGTTCTACAAGCTTGCGGTAGTGTTTGCCCCAAACTGAATTGTATTGATTATTTTTTTCAATTTGAGCACGAAAGAAGGGGGCTAATGCTGATGAATCCTGAACCATCTCTTAATCCAATATGTAGGGGGGAGGGAAATTGGGATAGCCTTATCTTATCGGATTAATCTCAAAAATGTTAAATTTTGTGATAAAAAAAATAACTTTCATCCTGAAATTACCTTCTGCCCTGGAGCCACCACATTTATCTGATGACTTAACTGCAAAACGCATGATGTTGATGGCTCTCAGAGAAGGCTATAGCATTCTTTCATACGTAAAATCGCTACTCGTTTTTCAACCTGTGTGAGGTTTCTAGTTGCATAGGGAATCAACTGTTTTTAGGTAAACATCGTTTCCAGTAAATGGATATGCCGAAATTCAGAGGGTTCCAGTAACGACATTATTGAAAGCAAACATACGACATTCATTTTGCTGATAACGCTGACGGATAGTGCTTCGCCACAATGTCATTCATCTTATCCACCAGATCCAGTCGCTTGAATGTGATGTGTCCACTGCCTTTCTGAAAGTAGCGAATAGTGAACAACTCATCTTCGAAAATCTGCTGATGCGGATTATCGCGCACAAAATCCATAAACCGGATGGAGACATCATGCCGGTTATCGGGAATGGTCTTCCCATCCAGCAGGTAGAACATCCGTTCCAGATCGGCAAGCTGATCTCGCCGCCAGCCCCAGTTCAGGCTGTAGCCCCATCTGTCATGCTTCACCAGATTGTTAACGATAATCTTCTTACCGAAATAACAGGGATTATTGGTTTTGTAGTCCCAGCTCAATCCCTTAAATACATTGATAATCCCACGTTCGAAAACGTCCTGCTTATTGTGGTGAAGTTGTTCAAAGGTACTCAGGATGTTGGCTTCGCTAATCGCCGGGAGATCGCCCTCCTCCAGGTTCTTTGCCCACTGACTGCGGGCTTCGGCATCCATCAGAGTCAACATCCCGGACTTCAGCATGAGATCGCGCCAGATACTGCGATCAATATTTCGGGTGATCACCGGCATCGCTTTGTCGGTTGGCTGGATTAGCCAGCAGTCAAAGGCATATCCATTACGCATTCCCCAGGTTCCAGCCACATCACCGCCAATACTGGATGTCAGACTGGAAATATCATGAAGTTTTTGGATTAACGTCGCTATCTGGTTCAGTGCACTATCACGCCCCGTCACGATACGTTCAATGCTGGTCGAGCAAATTAGCTCGTTATGATCGGTTAAGACTTCAGCTTCTGTTTGCATAATCTTTCATCCGTAAAAAAATACACTCGCCGTTAGTAGCTGACGGATTATCCACTGGTGAAAGATTGGGTAAATAATGAGATTGAAAATCGGGAAGGTGACTCGCAATAAATTATTTGATCACCTACGGATGGGCGATGGGCATATAAAGTAGCCTCCTGACGCAAGCGGTGAATGCTGAATAAGATGCACTAATAATCTGGTACTGAATCCCCTCCTCACCGTCATACAAATCTGAAAAACCAAACAACTTCCGGTAAAATCCCGGCAAAAGCCGACGTTAAAAACACATTCAAAGGATAAAAAATGACCAGTCTTCAGCAGCGCGCGGAGCTTCATCGCCAAATCTGGCAAATTGCTAACGATGTCAGAGGTTCGGTCGATGGATGGGACTTTAAGCAATACGTTCTGGGCGCGCTTTTCTACCGTTTTATCAGCGAAAATTTTTCCAGCTATATTGAAGCCGGTGATGACAGTATCTGTTATGCGAAACTGGATGACAGCGTAATAACTGATGACATTAAAGACGATGCCATCAAAACTAAAGGCTACTTCATCTACCCAAGTCAGCTTTTCTGCAACGTAGCTGCGAAAGCAAATACCAATGACAGACTGAATGCAGATTTAAACAGCATCTTCGTTGCTATCGAAAGTTCTGCTTACGGTTATCCTTCAGAAGCAGACATCAAAGGTTTGTTTGCTGATTTCGATACCACCAGTAACCGCCTGGGTAACACCGTTAAGGATAAAAATGCCCGCCTGGCTGCGGTTCTGAAAGGGGTTGAAGGGTTAAAGCTTGGCGACTTTAACGAACATCAGATTGACCTGTTCGGCGATGCCTATGAGTTCCTGATTTCTAACTATGCGGCGAATGCTGGTAAGTCAGGCGGCGAGTTCTTTACACCGCAGCACGTCTCTAAGCTGATTGCACAATTGGCAATGCACGGCCAGACCCACGTTAACAAAATCTACGACCCGGCCGCAGGTTCCGGTTCGCTGTTGTTGCAGGCGAAAAAGCAGTTTGATGACCATATCATCGAAGAAGGCTTTTTTGGTCAGGAGATCAACCATACGACCTATAACCTGGCGCGTATGAACATGTTTTTGCACAACATCAACTACGACAAGTTTGATATCAAGCTGGGCAATACGCTGACTGAGCCGCACTTCAGAGATGAAAAACCGTTTGATGCCATCGTTTCTAACCCACCGTATTCTGTGAAATGGATTGGCAGCGATGACCCGACGCTGATTAACGATGAACGTTTTGCCCCGGCTGGCGTTCTGGCCCCCAAATCCAAAGCTGACTTCGCCTTTGTATTACATGCGCTGAACTATCTTTCTGCCAAAGGTCGTGCTGCGATTGTCTGCTTCCCGGGCATTTTTTACCGTGGCGGCGCGGAGCAGAAAATCCGTCAGTATCTGGTTGACAATAACTATGTCGAAACCGTGATTTCACTCGCACCGAATCTGTTCTTTGGCACCACCATTGCCGTCAATATTCTGGTGCTGTCTAAGCATAAAACGGATACCAAAGTTCAGTTTATTGATGCCAGCGAATTGTTCAAAAAAGAGACTAACAACAACATTCTGACCGATGCTCATATCGAACAGATTATGCAAGTATTTGCCAGCAAGGAAGATGTTGCCCATCTGGCGAAATCTGTCGCGTTTGAAGCCATTGTAGCGAATGACTATAACCTGTCGGTGAGCAGCTATGTGGAAGCGAAAGATAACCGCGAAATTATCGATATCGGTGAGCTGAATGCTGAGCTGAAAACCACGGTCAGCAAAATCGACCAGTTGCGCAAAGATATTGATGCGATTGTGGCTGAAATTGAAGGCTGCGAGGTGCAGAAATGAGCGAGATGAGTTATCTGGAAAAATTGCTGGATGGGGTTGAGGTTGAGTGGTTGCCATTGGCTAAAGTTTGTCGTTTAATAAACGGGAGAGCATATAAGCAAGAAGAACTGCTTTCCAAAGGCAAATATCCAGTATTAAGAGTCGGTAATTTTTTTACTAACCAAAATTGGTATTACTCAGATTTAGAATTAGATCAAGACAAGTATTGTGATAACGGTGACCTTTTATATGCTTGGTCCGCATCATTTGGTCCAAGAATTTGGCATGGGGGTAAATCTATTTACCATTATCACATATGGAAAGTGGTTCCAGATTCGAATCTTATTTGTAAACAGTTTCTATATTACTTGTTACAATGGGATACTAAAGCACTTAAAGATGCACATAGCACTGGTTCTACTATGATGCACATCAGCAAAACTACAATTGAAAAAAGGTTAGTCCCCATCCCCTGCCCGGATAATCCGGAGAAATCCCTTGCCATCCAGTCTGAAATCGTTCGGATTCTGGATAAATTTACTGCAGTTACCGCTGAGCTTACCGCTGAGCTTACTATGCGTAAAAAACAGTACAACTACTATCGCGACCAGTTGTTGAGTTTTAAAGAGGGGGAGGTTGAGTGGAAAAGTCTGGAAGATATTGCTTTATTTAGACGGGGTTCATTTCCACAGCCGTATGGAAATAGTGAATGGTATGATGGAGAAGGTTGCATGCCTTTTGTTCAGGTAGCTGATGTGGCTGATTCAGGATTTACATTACACACAAAAACCAAACAACAGATTTCTAAGATTGCACAAAGCAAGAGCGTTTTTGTTGAGGCTGGAACAATTGTTGTGACACTGCAAGGTACTATTGGTCGAGTAGCAATAACACAGTACGATTGTTATGTGGATAGAACGCTTGCAATATTTACTAACTTTAAAGTAAAAATAAACAAAAAATACTTTGCTTATCAACTAAAAGCTAAATTCGATTCAGAGAAAGAATTTGCAAGAGGAAGTACTTTGAAGACAATTACAAAAGAAGAGTTTTCTAAGTTCCAATTACCTATTCCCTCAATAAACGAACAAAATCGTATAGTATCACTATTGGATAAGTTCGATACACTGGCTCATTCAATAAAACAAGGCCTCCCACGTGAAATCGAGTTGCGCCAGAAACAATACGAATACTACCGTGATTTACTGTTCAGTTTCCCAAAACCTGAAACTGTCAGTAATTAATTGACCATTGCTACCGACCGGGCCACCTTAACACCCGGTCAGTATATAGACTATTTTTTACACGCTGGAAGTCACCATTACCGCCCTTCCGGCCCTTGCCAGACGGCACAAAGGATGCGCTATGACTCATCAGACACACACCATTGCTGAATCCAATAACTTTATCGTTCTTGATAAGTACATCAAAGCTGAGCCAACAGGCGACAGCTACCAGAGCGAATCGGATCTGGAACGTGAACTGATTCAGGACCTGCAAAATCAGGGCTATGAATTTATACCCGTAAAATCACAGTCAGCGATGCTGGCCAACGTTCGGGAACAGCTTCAGAGCCTCAATGGTGTGGTGTTTAATGACAGCGAGTGGCGGCGTTTCACGGAGCAGTATCTGGATAACCCGAGCGATGGCATTCTGGATAAGACCCGTAAAATCCATATCGACTATATTTGCGACTTTATTTTTGATGACGAGCGACTTGAGAACATCTATTTGATAGATAAAAAGAATCTCATGCGCAATAAGGTGCAGATTATCCAGCAGTTTGAACAGACGGGTTCTCATGCTAACCGTTATGACGTCACGATCCTGGTTAATGGCTTACCACTGGTGCAAATCGAACTGAAAAAGCGCGGCGTGGCGATTCGTGAGGCCTTTAACCAGATACATCGCTACAGCAAAGAGAGTTTTAACAGCGAAAATTCCCTGTTTAAGTATCTGCAACTGTTTGTCATTTCCAACGGCACCGATACCCGTTATTTTGCCAACACAACAAAGCGCGATAAAAACAGTTTTGACTTCACCATGAACTGGGCGAAATCAGACAACACGCTGATTAAAGACCTCAAAGACTTTACCGCTACCTTTTTCCAGAAACATACCCTGCTTAATGTTCTGGTGAACTACAGCGTGTTTGACAGTAGTCAGACACTGCTGGTGATGCGACCGTACCAGATTGCCGCCACTGAGCGTATCTTATGGAAAATCAACAGCTCCTATAAAGCGAAAAACTGGTCTAACCCCGAAAGCGGTGGCTTTATCTGGCACACCACCGGTTCTGGTAAAACACTGACCAGCTTTAAAGCCGCGCGTCTGGCAACAGAACTGGACTTTATTGATAAAGTCTTCTTCGTGGTCGACAGGAAAGACCTCGATTACCAGACCATGAAGGAATATCAGCGTTTTTCGCCAGATAGTGTTAACGGCTCGGAAAATACCGCAGGCCTAAAACGAAATCTGGATAAGGACGATAACAAAATTATCGTCACCACTATTCAGAAACTTAATAACCTGATGAAAGCAGAAAGCGACCTGCCTGTATACAATCAGCAAGTGGTGTTTATATTTGATGAATGCCACCGCAGCCAGTTTGGAGAAGCGCAGAAAAACCTGAAGAAGAAATTCAAACGCTATTATCAGTTTGGTTTTACCGGTACCCCTATTTTCCCGGAAAACGCTTTAGGTTCAGAAACGACCGCCAGCGTATTTGGTCGTGAATTGCATTCATATGTGATTACCGATGCGATTCGAGATGAAAAAGTGCTTAAATTCAAGGTGGACTACAACGATGTGCGTCCACAGTTTAAGTCTTTAGAGACAGAAACCGACGAGAAAAAACTGAGTGCGGCTGAAAATCAGCAGGCATTTCTTCATCCCATGCGTATACAGGAAATTACGCAATATATTCTGAATAACTTCCGCCAGAAGACCCACCGTACTTTCCCAGGCTCTAAAGGCTTTAATGCCATGCTGGCAGTAAGTAGCGTGGATGCCGCGAAAGCCTATTACGCGACGTTTAAACGGTTACAAGAGGAAGCAGCTAATAAATCGGCTACCTATAAACCGCTACGTGTTGCGACAATCTTCTCCTTTGCCGCCAATGAAGAGCAAAATGCCATTGGCGAAATTTCCGATGAAACTTTTGATACCAGCGCAATGGACAGCAGTGCTAAAGAGTTTCTTGACGCTGCAATTCGTGAATATAACAGCTATTTTAAAACTAACTTCAGTACCGACAGTAACGGTTTTCAGAACTACTATCGTGATTTAGCCCAACGGGTTAAAAATCAGGATATCGATCTGTTAATTATCGTTGGGATGTTTTTAACCGGCTTCGACGCTCCAACATTGAACACGCTATTCGTCGATAAAAACTTGCGTTTTCACGGCCTGATGCAGGCATTTTCCCGCACCAACCGCATTTATAACGCCACTAAAACCTTCGGTAACATCGTCACTTTCCGGGATCTGGAACGCTCAACCATTGATGCCATAACGCTGTTTGGTGATAAAAATACCAAAAATGTGGTGTTAGAAAAGAGTTATGCAGAGTATATGGAAGGCTTTACTGATGCTGCTACTGGTGAAGCTAAGCGCGGCTTTATGGCAGTAGTTTCAGAACTGGAACAACGGTTCCCTGACCCTGCCAGTATTGAAAGTGAAAAAGAGAAGAAAGACTTCGTAAAACTGTTTGGTGAATACCTGCGTGCCGAGAACATCCTGCAAAACTATGATGAATTTGCCACGCTGAAAGCCCTGCAACAAATCGATCTTAGCGATCCTGTTGCGGTAGAAAAATTCAAAGAAGAACATTATGTGGATGATGAAAAGTTCGCTGAATTGCAAATAATTCGTCTCCCTGCTGATCGCAAGATTCAGGATTATCGTTCTGCCTATAACGATATTCGTGACTGGCAGCGCCGTGAGAAAGAAGCTGACAAAAAAGAAAAATCAACCACCGACTGGGATGACGTGGTTTTTGAGGTCGATTTGCTGAAGTCTCAGGAAATAAACCTGGATTATATCCTTGGACTGATTTTCGAACACAACAGACAAAACAAAGGTAAGGGCGAAATGACCGAAGAGGTCAAACGCTTAATTCGTTCAAGCCTTGGGAACCGTGCTAAAGAAGGATTGGTGGTCGATTTTATTCAGCAAACGAACCTGGATGATTTGCCGGATAAAGCCAGCATCATTGACGCGTTCTTTACCTTTGCTCAACGCGAACAGCAACGTGAAGCAGAAGCATTGATCAAAGAAGAAAATCTCAATGAAGAGGCGGCGAAACGCTATATTCGCACGTCTTTAAAACGCGAATACGCCACCGAAAATGGCACGGAATTAAACGAGACATTGCCAAAACTCAGTCCGTTAAATCCGCAATATAAGACGAAAAAACAGACGGTTTTCCAGAAGATCGTCGCGTTTATTGAGAAGTTTAAAGGTGTAGGCGGGCAGATATAATGTATTAATCCGAACCTGATCTGGCAGATAGCTGTCAGATCAGGACTGAGCTAATCCAACTAATTAATGTCGAACCGAAAATACCAACGCCTGTACCAACATTTTTCGTTTGCGATGGGTTGAAATTGGTTGGCTCTGAGAGAGTTAAAATAGCGAGAAAGATAGGTAACTAATGGATCCCAGACACAAAAAAAAGCCGCCCTTGAGCGACTCGATTTGCATACGATGTGGTGCCGAAGGCCGGACTCGTATACACATTTAACATATTGTAAAAATTGAAATTTAATTATAATTAATTCAATTATGCCCCTTTTTGTGCCCCCACCATTCTCTGTTCACATTTTGATTTTTGTTGATTATTTATCCAAAAATCATCAGAGAAATAGTCAATCTAGTTAGGTTCCGTTAAACGGATCCAAACCGGGACTTGACTCTACAAAAAATACTTTTTTTTCGCAAAACCATGCACACTATTCACCCTGTCATTTTTAACTTATATATCAATTGTTTATGTGTTAACAGCTAGGTGAAGAGTGAACAGCTATCTCTACATTTGTGCGTTTCCAATAAGAAGCCCGGCATCAGCCGGGTCAGTTAATCGTTATTTTAATATTGGCTCATCACACTTGGGCAGCCAGTCTGCATTACTCTCCTCTTTCAAAGTGAGGTTAGTTTGCATTCCCTGATTAGTTCGCCGTTTCTCATAATGTAGCCCGTACTCCTTCAGCATGACTGGCAACCCTTTGCCAAACATCGTAAGACTCAGGGTGTTTTTATAGCCATTAGCCTCCATGTATACGAGGTAGGCATGGTAAAGGTATGTACGTGGCTGGCGTGGGACAATATTGGCGTTCCCCATAAACATACCGTTGGTGTCAGGTAATGCCTCAAGATAGCCACAAAAATCAAATGCTGGATCAGCATCACGCTTGATGGTGAGAGCCTCATCTGAATTCTGCTGCGACTGAAGCAATGTTCTGGCGCTCATCGGATCGCTGAAACGCTGCATGAGCTGGCGAACAATCACAGCCAGTTCTCGTGCAATTTTATCTTTCAGCTGCGGATCGCGTTCTTCCGGTGCTATCTGCTCAGGAAAATGCAGAATCACTCTCCGGCGGGACACACCACCACTACGATCAGTGAAGCGCATAGGATTATTATTTACGGCCAGGATAACCGCCGGAATATGTGTTGAATAAGCATTCTGATATTTGGGGTCCACCGATACCGCATCGCCACCAGTTATAGCCTTAAGCCCGGCGCCGTCACCGCTCCACTTCTCCTGATCAGGCAGGCGAATAAGAGAAAAACCTATCAGAGCCGCACGTTCTCGCGGGGACTCCAGCGTTTCAATGGTCGCAGAGGTGGCGTTATCCTCTCCAGCAAGCATGGTCGCAATTTCAGCCAGAATACTTTTGCCACTACCACCAGGGCCAGTCACTTCCAGAAAGAGCTGCCAGTCATAGCGGTTCGCCAGCACCATAAATAACGCCGCAAGAATAATGTCGCGTTTTGCTGGCTTGTGTCCGGCGGCCCGGTCCAGCCAACGCCAGAATGCCGGGGCATGAGTTTCAAGCGTTTCCCCCTTTACCGGTGGCGTGAAATCGACTTCACACACGGTACGCAGCCAGTTCTCTTTACAGTGCGGACTAAAAAGCCCTGTTCGCGTATCGAGGACGCCATTACGAAAACCAATCAGATGACGTGCCGGATTTTGCTGCTGCGGAACAATTAACTTTAATGTTTCCACCAGTGAGGCAATTTTTCCTGAGGAAAACGGTGCACCGAGGCGCTGGAAAAGGGCTGCGACATCTCGGGCAAAATCTGACTGAGAAATCACTTTCCACGCTCCAGACTCGTAGTGGGATAAAAGCTGCCCGTTCGGATCAACCGCCAGTGCATCCCTGTAATGCTCACGAACCCTCTGAGCTTTTTCGCTGACACTCATCGCTGTGAATTCTGCTTCACTCATTGTGTCGAAAGGACTGGCGTTATGTGGCTTCAAAGCCTCAAGAATTGCCTTCCGGGTGGATTCCTCTCCGTATTGGGTAAGCGCATCATTCCAGTCACCAAAAACCGGTGGCAGCACAATGTCACACTGACACGCTTTTGCAGCAGTTTCAGCCCTGTTCTGGCCTGAACCATTCAGATCGCGGTCCGCTGCAATAATTAACTGATATCCCGGATACTTGTTATGGGCAACTCTGGCCAAAGAAAGAAAGTTTACCGACGAAAATGCCACCATGACGGCTTCTCCTGTCAGATGATGAATAGTAAGCGCCGTGGCGTAACCTTCCGCAATCCACATCCTTCTTACAGAACTCCCGCCCCCTTCTATCAGATGATAGGCCTCCTTAACCTGACCTCCTTTAAGAAAACACTTGCTACCATTGCCACTGATAAGCTGAATATTCACCAGCTCCCCGTCAGCATTATAGAGCGGGACGATCAAATCACCGGGGCGGAACATCACCCCACCGGTTTTATGACCTGAAGTCAGCTCATGGCAAATATGCTCCGGGAAACCTTTATGTGTAAGATAAGTATTCCCGGCAGATTCACGCGAGGCTTGCAGTAGTCGCGCGGCAAGTGCTGCTGCCGCCTGTTTCCCGCCATCTGTATCTGCGGTTGACGTCCAGACTCCAGAAGAGGCTGAAGACAGACTATGTGTCAGTCCATGTATCCTGTCTGCTGCTTCACTGATATCCACATTCAGTACCTTGCTGACAAGCGCTAAACCGTCCCCAGCCCCGCACTGGTTGCAGAACCATGTTCCACGACCTTCCAGATCGTCGAAGCGAAAACGATCTTTACCGGCGCAGACCGGACAAGGCTGATGGCAATTTTTCAGTATGTTCACACCCAGCGCTGGCAAAATCCGCGCCCAGTGACCGCGGGCAGCCTTCACGGCCTGACTGACTTTCATTCCTGACATGATGCAGTTCTCCCTCAGTGTAAAACCGGCTTTATAATGTGACGGACGCATAACTCATCCATTACGGCTATTCCGAGCTGGGAGAGTGCGGGACAGGGCATTAGAGGGCCGGATTCCATCAGGTCTGAAAGCAGGGCGCAGGCGATTTCCATGCCTTTTGTTTGCCCGTGTTGTCGCAAATAAAACCCTTCAAGCTCACAAGCAATAGCGGCTTCAATTTCATCCAGAGTGAGCTGCGGGTGGCGGTTTTGCTGATGGCAGACACTCAGCCAGGCGCAGGCTACCGCGCGGCGATACAAAGCTACCCGAAGTGAAAGGGAGAGAGTGCGTGATTTCATTGCACCACCTCCATGTTCATCAGGTCATCCTGGCAACGCTGTACCACGCCATCAAGCTGCTCTGTCATCAGATAAATCAGGGAAGCCAGTTGCTCACATTGAGCACCGGCAGGTTTTTCGTGGCAATCCTGAAGAACAGCCATTCCGGTGACAAACTCCCCCACGTTACGAAGATGCTTCAGGCGGACAATATCGTCATAAGAGATTGCGGCGTGATTCATCACATCACCTCCCGGACAGGCAGGCGAGCAGCAAGGCAAAGCACATACTCATGGACCAGTGAAAGACGTGCATGATGCTCATTGCTGGCGACGATACGCAGCATACTGATACGTGGTTTACGTTCTGCACGACGAATGGCGGCAAAAACAAATATAAATTGAGGATGTGAAGGGGCGAGGATCGTAGCCATAAGGGCAACCTCCAATAAGTCGCGGTAAATGCCACCACCGGAGTTCCTACGCTCATGGGTGGTGACCCGAACGGGGGTAGGAATACCGGCCTTATTGGAAACCGGCCAGCCCGAAGGCTGCCCCGCCCGGACCACCATTATCTGACAGGGACTAAGGTATAAGCACCGCAGTCCAAAAAATGGGTGTGCCTGAGCAACGACGTAAAAAAAGACGCACGGCGCGTCTGGTGTCGCCAATAAGTAACTCGGGTTCCTACGCCCGGCAGCCGATTTTGCGGCAGCGGAAAAACTATACCTGGAAATGACTGCAGGATGCAAGCCAGAAAAATGGGGATTAATGCGTTCAGGCATCATTATGCATCACATCCCCGTCCGCGGGCACTTATACGCTCCGCCATCCATGCGCTTACCTCTGACTGTGCCCAGGCAACATTTTTACCACCAAGCGGGATCTGCTTCGGGAAAGCATCGCGGCTTATCAGGTCGTATATAGTTGAGCGGGACAAGCCGCATAAATGCATCACCTCGGGAAGACGTAAAAATCGCTCATGCTGGTTCAGCACAGGAAATAATGGCGCAGCCGGAGCTGGCGCAGAAACAGAAATATCATGCATTTATCTACCCTCTTTAATTCCTTCATCAGTCCGGATAAATCCCCCCGGATTCAGGTAGTTCCTTATTATGTATATATTTCTCGCTTACGCACCCATTATTTATTTAGCGTCACATATTGATTTAATGGAATTTAAAACTATATCAAACCACATAAAATGGCATGATAGATATTATGTCTGCGAACTATAAATACAGGGACATTAATAGGAACTAACTTTCATCCAGGGGTTACTACCCCATAAGTCATAGAACTTAATGGTACTGAAACCGCACCCCATTCAGCAGGGATGCACAATTTCTACATATGGCTTTACATTGCAAACCTAACTTCAGGATATACTCATGAATTGCATCAAGCTCAGAAGAATTAGAACCGCATAAAATCAATAACCACGCATTCTTAACCTAAAAATATATCCAAATAAATTCATAAAAGACCGAGCAGTTCTAGTTTTATAAAAATCAGATTGAAATGCAACACCAGGGAAAGGGGGGAATCATGTTATTTCCCGGCAAAGAAAAATCGTCTATTTCATCATCTGTTGAATACTACTGAAGAGTGGTGAATAGTTGTGAGGAACAATAATGAAATAATCATTCGGAATAAAAATTTCACTTTTGATGAAAAAAAATCATAAATCACGCTACCTTCCGATGAACACTCATGAACAGTCACTGAATACTGCCTTGTCACCCCTTCACCTCTTAACTAGCTGTATTATCAATTTTTTTATCAAAGTGAACAGTAGTGAATAGTATTTATTAAAGGAAAGTTGAAGATCAGACATGACACATTTCTCTGGCTAGCCAGAACAAGGTCATTGTTCTGTCACTGACACAATCCCCCTCGGTAGTGCGCTTGTATGGGCATCGGCACAATTGACACGACAACAAAACACTACCGGAGCAGTCATGACTACTGTTAACCAGATCTCTGATGCAAACATTACATCCTCCCTCCCACCGAAAATTCGCGAAGCGGTGGAAAAAGTTAAGGCAGCAAAAGCTGTCTGGCAGGAAGAACGGCGAAAACAAACTGAAGCTGCTGCAATGATTGAAACTATCCGTAAACGTCAGGAAGATACAAAAACGGAAACGCGGGCGCTTAATGATGAATGGCGAAACCTGTTTCGTGAGAATCAGGGAAATATGACACCACGCATGAAAAAACTGCGGGCAGAAATCGCCCTCGGACGCGAAACACTGGATGAGTTCGAAGATTTGCTGGCAGCTCAGGCGGCAGAAAATGAATTCCTGCCCTGGAAAACTGCGGATGCTGCAAACCACTACATCAGCGAACATAATCGCCTGATTGAAACTCATGCAGTGTGGCTCTGGAATGAGTTTATGAAGGAACACGGCCAGAAACTTATTCAGATCCTTGGACTGTTGAAAATGACTCTGGGCCGAAGCGCTTCTGCTGTTATCGGTGTAGTTCATACCGTAAACGACCCCGAAAGTGTGCTGAAGCAATTTATCAGCGAGCAACTCACCACTCCGGCACTGTCCTGTAACGTATCTTCAACGGATGATATTACCCTGCCGGGGATCAGCATTTATGCGGACGATAAAGCCATCCAGGATGCCAGACAATCCCCCAGCCCTGCAGCGCGTTCACGGATGCTTAAACAGCGTGACATGGTTAAAGGGGGCGAGAAGAAATGAATGCCGGAACCATTACTCAGGAAGCTCTCAACGATTACCGCTCGGCGATAAAAAGCTGGCTGACACTACGTAATACGCAAAGTACCTACCAGCTTCGTCTGGCGGCTCTGCTGGATACTGAAGAAAAACCGGCAGCATATGCCAGCCAGCTTGAGGAGCTTCGTGAGCGTCTTGCTGTCCTCGAATGGCAGATTAACTGTGCTGCACGGGATGGTCTTTATGCTCACCAGATTGTGCTGGAGAGTTGTGTTACAAGCGCAACGGAAAACTTCATGAGCGAGCATGGTGATGCACTCACTGACGCACTGGCTCCTTTTCTTTGCGCTCCATACGGGCTTGAGGCGGCAATGAAAATATTACGAACCGCTGTAGCCCGACAAACGGAAGTGCGTACTCCGGTAATTTCAGCAGCATACAAGAGCATTATCGACGAAACCGGATTAACGGTGGATGCATCAATGTACGCTGATGCTTCAGCCAGTTTCACCCCGGCACAACATAAAGTTTTCCTGGCCCGCCTTAACCGACTTAATGAAAAAGGAGGGTACTGATATGGCCCTGAAGTGTCCTGAATGTGGGACGGTCGCTCACGCCAGAACCAGCGCCTATGAAGCTCCATCGGTTAAACGCTCATGGTATCAGTGCCAGAATCTGGAATGTTCCTGCACATTTACCGCTCTGGAAAGCGTGGATACGATAATTATGAAGCCTTGGCGCAATGAACAGGAATCAGACAAAGCACAAATGCCAGAAAAACAACAGCAAACTCTCAACCGCTATGGCTCCGCGTCAAAGCTGTCAAGCCGTCAGCAAATTCCTGTCTGATTAGCACAATACGCCCACGTAGTCCCGGTCCAGTACCGGGATTTTTTACGCCTTTTCCCTGGCTGGCCTGAAGGCGTATGAGTGCATATCTATAGCGCATGAAAACGCATGAGTCTCATGCGCCATTTTTGACGCGAAAGCCCTTGTGTGGTGGCTTCTGAGACGATTTACGGGGTGCATGAAAACCAGTCTGTTAAGCGAAGCGGGCAGGCGGGCGGGGCTGCGCGCGCAAAGTGGTTGAAAGGTATCTTTAACTTGGTGGTATACTCTTAGCCTTGTTACTCATGTGTAGAGCATTTGATGTAACGAGCCGATTACTATTTCACACTATTAAGAAGGATTAGAGATGGCCAGAGGCGAATTAATGAAGAAACTTTTGGCTAGCTACGGTAATGATGATGAATTTCGTTCTGTTGCTGAACGAATCATAAATGAAGAAGAAAAAAAGAATAATAAAGTTTTGGCTAATAGCCTAAGAAGGACGCTTGAAAATAGCCGAGCTATAGGTTCGAATTACTCATTAAAAGGATTGGAGCGATTCTCTCCCATGAACGAGGCCACTAATGATTTTGTGGAACGAGTTGAACCAAGCCATTTCCATAAAGATTTAGTTTTATCTTTCGATAACGTTAGAATCCTTAAAGGGTTAATAGAGGAGTATCGTTTTGCTGAAGCTATTCGGAAGAATGGTCTATCATTACGCACGAAACTTCTTTTTTGCGGACCTCCCGGCTGTGGTAAGACTCTAACAGCAGAAGTGTTTGCATCCACGTTAGGCTTGCCTATGTTTATCGTAAAATTAGATAAATTGATGTCATCATATCTAGGCGAAACTGCGACCAATATACGCTCAATTTTTGAGTTCGCCAACAATAAGCCTTGCGTTCTTTTTTTGGATGAGTTTGATGCTATTGCTCGCTCTAGAGAAGATAGCAATGAACACAATGAACTTAAACGAGTTGTGAACAGCTTGCTATTATTTATTGAAAGGTTATCACCGAAAGGTTTTATGATTGCAGCCACCAACTTAGATAAAAGCATTGATCCAGCTGTATGGAGACGTTTTGATGAAGTCATATGGTTTAAAAACCCTGATAAAGGAATGATTAGGAGATTTTTAAAAAGCAGATTAAAAAATATTAAATATGATTTTAATCCAGATGATTATGTTTATAAGTTAGAAAAAATGAGTTTTTCAAGTCTAGAGAGAGTGCTTAATCAAGCAATAAAATCAATGATTATTGGAAAACATAAAGTTTTGAATGAGCGTTATTTTGTCGATGCGATAAATGATGAACATCGAAGAAATAGTGGTGTTGAACAAATGCGATAATATACATGGAGTCTTATATGGCAGAGTATGAACATTTACGACTTGTTAAAATTCCTCAGCAATTAGAAAGAAGAAAAAAACCGGGATATGGTTCAGCTCCAAAACGTAACTCTCAGGAAAGAACAATACATGGAACATCTTTAATTCATCAAATTGATAGTACAGTTGCATATGTTCGAAGTAAACGTATTCCTGGAAACATTGATCCATCATTGATCATGAAGGTTAAATATGATGGGTCTGCTGCCGATGAAGACTGGTTAAGGCTTGGGTTACAGGTTCTATCTCACGACGATGATAAAACTTTAGTATTATTTTCTTCTAACGATTCACTGGCCGATTTAAAAGATAGAATTAATGCCTACTCAGGGCCTATACCCGCAAAACAAAAGAACCCATCCTACAATAATTTCGTAGGTAATTTAATTTCAATTGAAACCATTACAAGTACAGACAGAATAGGAATCCGTTTTAAAGAATCTGGTTTTAATACCATAGATGATTTCGATGAAATGGAAAATTATATTGTCGATATTGAATTATGGGATTTTGGAGGAAGAATAGAAAGAGAAGCGAAAATTGAAACCATTAAAAACCTTATTGTTAATAATGGTGGAGATTTTCTAGATTCCTATATTGGCCCCTCAATTTCATTATTGAGGGCACAGTGTAATATATCCGCATTAAAATTAGTATTAGAAATACCAGAAGTCTATACCATTGACTTACCCCCCATGCCAGATATGGAGACCGAAAAATACTTTAAATTTGAATTAGATGATACACCACAACCCATTGATGCATATGAAGATTTACCAATTATAGGTATAATTGACAGTGGATTAAACAATCATCCTTTTTTAGATAACGTAATTGTCGGAACCGTGTCTTACCTAAATGATGCTGGTCAAGACTCTTGGGGACATGGCACTTCGGTTGCGGGAGTTGCAGTTTTTGGAGACTTACGACATCAACTGGCTCAGAACCAACTGATTCGTTACGCTAGAATATGCTCGGCTAAAGTTGTAGATGATGAAGGACGTTTTCCAGACGATGTAGTAATTCCCAAATTAATGTCGCAAGCAATTAGACAGCTTCATCATAACTTTAATTGTAGGATATTCAATATTTCACTCGGTGATCCTAAAGCTCCTTTCAAGGGTGATCGAAATGGGCAATGGGCTTCAATTCTCGATGACTTAGCTAGAGATCTTGATATATTGATTATAGTTTCCGCTGGAAATGGTTCTTCTTGGGGGGCAGAACCAGAGGATGCAATTTCTGAATATCCAAACTATTTAATAGAAAAGAGAAATAGATTTCTTGAACCCGCAGGTGCAGTGAATGTATTAACGGTAGGTTCCTTATCTCATGGAGATGGATTACCTCCTGATCTAGCAGAATATGTTGGAGTCATCCCTACCGCAAGAATGGATGAGCCTTCGATTTTTACCAGATCTGGGCCGGGGATTTTAGGAATGTGTAAACCCGACTTAGTCGATTACGGCGGAACTGCGCTTTACGACACAGCCATACATAATATAAGGCCTGGTGGAGATATTCCTGAATCCGGCATATTAAGTTTAAACAATAAATATTTAGATAGTCTTTTTAAAGCTTCCTCTGGTACATCAGTTGCGGCGCCTATGGTAGCTAATAAGGCTGCATTATTGTTGAAACAAATACCAAATAGTACGGCTAACTTACTGAGAGCCTTGTTAGTAAACGCCTCTTCTCATCCTTTAGAGAATCAACAGCGCATTAATTTACTTGATGGAAAATCCAAAAATGACATCTATGGAAAAGGATTGGTAAGAGTAAAAAATTTAATCTCATCCGAAGATAATCGAGTAGTATTATACTCTCAAGATGTTTTACAGCCTGATTATTTCGCTGTATATGAAATACCAATTCCAGATAACTTCAAGAACACCAAAGGTAAAAAAAATATCAGTATTACACTTGCCTTTGACCCACCGGTTAGACATACAAGAAAAGATTATCTTGGCTGTGAAATGAACTTCAGGTTAATAAGAGGTAAAACTGCCGACGATGTATTCAACTTTTTCAAAGTAAAAGAGGAAGGTGATGCTATCTCTGAAATGCCTAAAAAATATAATTGTGATCTGAAGCCAGGCGCAAATTCTAGAGATTTTGCAACAATACAATCGGCTTCGGTCAGTTATGATAATGCCATAGAGAATTATGGAAATACGTACCATCTTGTTGTACGTTGCCAAGCCGGTTGGGCTGATTTTATTCAGCAACAACGTTATGCTATTGTAGTCGAGCTCACGCATACTGAGAATGTAAATATTTACCAGACCATTCAGCAAAGAGTTCAGCCAAGAGTACAAAACAGAAATCGAATTTAAAATACTAAACAGGCAACCATGTTGCCTGTTTATTCTATTTTAAATTAAGTTTTTTTAGCAAACTCATAAGGAGTAATCATTTGTTTCTTAGTTGCATCTATATAATCAGACCACCATTGAACCATCAATCGACGTTCATCCAAGTGTTCAGACGTATGAATATATGCCGCACGCACACTATTTCGTTCTGAATGACTCAGCTGCCTTTCTATCGCGTCATCGCTCCATAACCCTGACTCACCCAATGCACCACGCGCCATCGTCCTAAACCCATGCCCACAGACTTCGGTTTTCGTGTCATAGCCCATTGCACGTAAAGCGCTGTTCACTGTGTTTTCACTCATAACCTTTGTTGCGTCATGATCCCCTGGAAAAAGTAGCTCTTTATCACCACTAATCTGCTTAAGCTGCTCTAACAAAATCATCGCCTGTCGACTAAGAGGAACTATATGCTCCTCTTTCATCTTCATGCCACGATACGAGTAACGAACGCCTTTAATTTCTTCACGCTTTGCAGGTATACGCCAAAGAGATTTATCGAAGTCGAATTCATCCCAGCGCGCAAAACGTAGTTCACTAGAGCGCACAAAGGTCAGTAAGGAAAGCTCGACCGCGATCCGTGTCATTATGCGGCCACGATATGCAGCAAGACGAGCAAGAAACTCAGGGAAGCGGCTAGAGGGTAAAGCGGGGTAATGTCGCGCTTTGGTTGTAGATAGCGCACCGGCCATATCACTGGCTGGATTTGAGTCGATGTAATCGTTTTGTACGGCGTAACGCATTATGGCCGTGACGCGCTGTTGCAGGCGCTGAGCAACATCGTGTTTACCACTTGCATCAACTTTTTTAATCGGGGCTAACAGGTGACTGGTTTTGAGCTGGCGAATGTCGGACGAACCGATATGAGGAAAGATATAAAGCTCAAGATAGCGAAGAACGCGCGATCGATGGTCTTCACTCCATCGCTTGTTGCTGGCGTGCCATTCGCGAGCAATAGTTTCGAAAGTATACGCCCCTGAATTCTCGGCTTGAGCTTCTTTCTGTTCGGCTTTTGGGTCAATGCCCTGTACTAATAGCTTTTTAGCTTCATCGCGCTTAGCTCTTGCCTGAGCAAGCGTCACCGTAGGCCAAACACCAAAAGCGAGGCGATCCTCTTTTTTGTCAGAGGGCCGTCTGTATTTCATGCGCCAGTATTTAGACCCCTTGGTCGAAACCTCGAGATACAAACCGCCGCCATCGGCCATTTTGTAGGTTTTGTCTTTTGGCTTTGCAGTCTCGACCTGTCTGGCGTTGAGCTTCATTTGGGGGCACATTTCTAATCGAAGTTAAGATGCCCCCAATTATGCCCCCAATGACATCCGGATTTCAACGGACTACCTCGGACAACTCAGGAAGTAAAAATCGCTGCAAGCATTGATTTTAAAGGGTTTGATGGACTTTCTCGGATGGTCTTGGAAGTACTAATGGTGCCGAAGGCCGGACTCGAACCGGCACGTATTTCTACGGTTGATTTTGAATCAACTGCGTCTACCGATTTCGCCACTTCGGCACTGAAGAGGTATGCGGAAAACGTTGTGGATTATACCTGTCGCACGCCACCATGCAAGCGCCAGCTTGCACCCACTTTGCTAAGTGCTGAAATTTTCAGCATTGCATACAGCGATGTGTAACCTTTGTCACACTCCAGGCACCCCGCCCTGCCATGCTCTACACTTCCCAGACAACACCAGAGAAGGACCAAAAAATGTCGATGATAAAAAGCTATGCCGCAAAAGAAGCGGGCGGCGAACTGGAAGTTTATGAGTACGATCCCGGTGAGCTGAAGCCACAAGATGTTGAAGTGCAGGTGGATTACTGCGGGATCTGTCATTCCGATCTGTCAATGATCGATAACGAATGGGGATTTTCACAATATCCGCTGGTTGCAGGGCATGAGGTGATTGGGCGCGTGGTGGCGCTCGGGAGCGCCGCGCAGGATAAAGGTTTGCAGGTCGGTCAGCGTGTCGGAATTGGCTGGACGGCACGCAGCTGCGGGCATTGCGACGCCTGTATTAGCGGTAATCAGATCAACTGCGAGCAAGGTGCGGTGCCAACAATTATGAATCGCGGCGGTTTTGCCGAGAAGTTGCGTGCAGACTGGCAATGGGTGATCCCACTGCCGGAAAATATTGATATCGAGTCCGCCGGGCCGCTGTTGTGCGGCGGTATCACGGTCTTTAAACCGCTGTTGATGCACCATATCACTGCTACCAGCCGCGTTGGGGTAATTGGTATTGGCGGGCTGGGGCATATCGCTATAAAACTTCTGCACGCAATGGGATGCGAGGTGACAGCCTTTAGTTCGAATCCGGCGAAAGAGCAGGAAGTACTGGCGATGGGTGCCGATAAAGTGGTGAATAGCCGCGATCCGCAGGCACTGAAAGCACTGGCGGGGCAGTTTGATCTCATTATCAACACCGTCAACGTCAGCCTCGACTGGCAGCCTTATTTTGAGGCGCTGACCTATGGCGGTAATTTCCATACGGTCGGTGCGGTTCTCACGCCGCTGTCTGTTCCGGCCTTTACGTTAATTGCGGGCGACCGCAGCATCTCTGGTTCTGCTACCGGCACGCCTTATGAGCTGCGAAAGCTGATGCGCTTTGCCGCCCGTAGCAAGGTTGCGCCGACCACCGAACTGTTCCCGATGTCGAAAATTAACGACGCCATCAAGCATGTGCGCGATGGTAAAGCGCGCTACCGAGTGGTCCTGAAAGCCGACTTCTGATCCCTTTGCCGGGTGCCTGTCGCCCGGCACTTAAATCTCTTTGGAAGGCGTCTCGCAATCTGCTGAATTTAGCGGTGAAGAGTGCGCAGCCGTTGCCTATACTCCAGGCAGGAAACTGGAGGATATCTCATGAGCGAACCCCTGTTAATTGCCCGCACGCCAGACACAGAACTGTTTTTACTACCCGCTATGGCTAACCGTCACGGACTGATTACTGGCGCAACGGGGACAGGTAAAACCGTTACGCTGCAAAAACTGGCAGAGTCATTGTCGGAAATCGGCGTGCCGGTGTTTATGGCTGATGTGAAAGGCGATCTGACCGGTATCGCGCAGGCAGGAACGGCGTCGGAAAAACTGCTCACAAGGCTTAAAAATATCGGCGTCAATGACTGGCAACCGCATGCCAATCCGGTGGTGGTGTGGGATATCTTTGGCGAGAAGGGCCATCCGGTGCGGGCGACGGTTTCGGATCTGGGGCCGCTGTTGCTGGCGCGGCTGTTGAATCTCAACGATGTGCAATCTGGCGTGCTGAATATCATTTTCCGCATTGCTGACGATCAGGGGCTGTTACTGCTCGACTTTAAAGATCTGCGGGCAATTACCCAGTACATCGGCGATAACGCCAAATCCTTCCAGAATCAGTACGGAAATATCAGTAGCGCATCGGTTGGTGCCATCCAGCGCGGGCTGTTGTCGCTGGAACAGCAAGGCGCAGCACACTTCTTTGGTGAGCCGATGCTGGATATCAAAGACTGGATGCGCACCGATGCCAACGGTAAAGGCGTTATCAATATCCTCAGCGCCGAGAAACTTTATCAGATGCCGAAACTGTACGCCGCCAGCCTGCTGTGGATGCTTTCAGAGTTGTATGAACAATTGCCGGAAGCGGGCGATCTGGAGAAGCCAAAACTGGTGTTTTTCTTCGACGAAGCACATCTGCTGTTTAACGATGCCCCGCAGGTACTGCTGGATAAGATTGAGCAGGTGATAAGGCTTATTCGCTCAAAAGGCGTGGGCGTCTGGTTCGTTTCGCAAAACCCGTCTGATATTCCGGATAATGTGCTCGGCCAGCTCGGTAATCGCGTTCAGCACGCTTTGCGGGCTTTTACGCCCAAAGATCAGAAAGCGGTAAAAGCTGCGGCGCAAACCATGCGGGCCAATCCGGCGTTTGATACCGAAAAGGCAATCCAGGAACTGGGGACCGGCGAGGCGTTAATCTCTTTTCTGGATGCGAAAGGAAGTCCTTCTGTGGTGGAGCGTGCGATGGTGATCGCGCCTTGTTCACGGATGGGGCCGGTGACAGAAGATGAGCGTAATGGCTTGATTAATCACTCTCCGGTGTATGGCAAGTACGAGGATGACGTGGACCGGGAATCCGCCTATGAGATGTTGCAAAAAGGCGTACAGGCAAGCACCGAGCAGCAAAATAATCCTGCCGTGAAAGGGAAAGAGGTGGCGGTGGATGACGGCATTCTTGGTGGATTGAAGGATATTTTGTTTGGCACTACCGGACCACGCGGCGGGAAGAAAGATGGTGTGGTGCAAACAATGGCCAAAAGCGCCGCTCGCCAGGTGACGAATCAGATTGTACGCGGAGTGCTGGGGAGTTTGCTTGGGGGGAGAAAAAGGTAAGTCAGGCGCTGTTTGTGTTCTCTCACACCAACTTGCTTTTGCCTGATGCACTACGCTTATCAGGCCTACGCCACTTTGCTAACAATAATAAAGGGAGCTTTAGCTCCCTTTATTCATTCATCAAGTTACGATTTTCTCATTAACAGCCACAGGCTGATTAAGAAGAAGCTGGCGCTTGGCAACAGTGCGCCGATGATCGGCGGGATGCCATAAACCAACGTCAGCGGACCGAAGATCTGGTCCAGTACGTAGAAGACAAAACCGAAGCTAATACCGGTGACCACACGCACACCCATCGGTACGCTACGCAGTGGGCCAAAGATGAACGACAGCGCCATCAGCATCATCACCGCCACGGATAGCGGCTGGAAGATTTTGCTCCACATGTTGAGCTGATAACGTCCGGCATCCTGACCGCTCGACTTCAGATACTTCACATAGTTGTGCAAACCACTGATGGAGAGTGCATCCGGGTCCAGCGCCACCACGCCCAGTTTGTCCGGCGTGAGGTTGGTTTTCCAGGTGCCGCTCACCGTCTGCGAACCGGTAATCTGTTTCGGATTGGTCAGATCAGATTCATCAACCTGCGACAGACGCCAGACTTTATGTTCCGGGTCAAACTTCGCAGTAGCGGCATAGCGTACGGATTGCAGACGACGATTCTCGTTAAAGGCATAAATGCTGATGCCACCTAACTCTTCGTCACCTTTAACCCGCTCAATGTAGACGAAGTTGTTGCCATCTTTCGCCCATAACCCTTGCTGGGTAGAGAGCAACGAGCCGCCGTACATCGCCTGCGCACGGTAGTTACGCGCCATCTGCTCGCCCTGCGGCGCGACCCATTCGCCAATCGCCATCGTCAGTAAGACCAGCGGAATGGCGGTTTTCATCACCGACAGCGCCACCTGCATACGGGTAAAACCAGAAGCCTGCATCACCACCAGTTCGCTGCGCTGCGCCAGCATCCCAAGACCAAGCAACGCCCCAAGCAGAGCCGCCATCGGGAAGAATATTTGCACATCTTTCGGCACGCTCAGCAAGGTATACATTCCTGCGCCTAACGCGTCGTAACTCCCCTGCCCGGCTTTTTTCAACTGATCGACAAACTTGATAATGCCCGACAGCGACACCAGCATGAACAGCGTCATCATGATGGTTGTGAAAATAGTTTTACCGATATAGCGGTCAAGTACGCCAAAAGGTTGCATCACACCGCTCCTTTACGCGAAAAACTGGCGCGCAGGCGGCGGACCGGCACGGTGTCCCAAAGGTTGAGAACAATCGCCAAAGCCAGATAAATCAGGTTAACGGTCCACATCCACAGCGTCGGGTCCAGCTTACCTTTACCGCCGTTCGATTTCAGGGAGGTCTGGATCAGGAAGAAAAGTAGATACAGCAGCATGGCTGGCAGCATCGACAGTACGCGTCCCTGACGTGGGTTAACCACGCTCAGCGGTACGACCATAAGTGCCATCATAAACACGGTGAATACCAACGTGATACGCCAGTTCAGTTCTGCGCGAGCACGATCGGTGTCAGTGTTCCACAATGTGCGCATGTCCATCTGGTCGGTATCGTTCGGGTCGAGCGCCACCGCCTGGTGACCAATGATCGCCTGATAATCCTGGAAATCCGTAATGCGGAAATCACGTAACAGTGCAGTGCCTTCGAAGCGCGTTCCCTGGTTGAGAGTGACGACCTGGGAGCCGTCGCGCAGCTGGGTTAAATGTCCGGAATCGGCCACCACCACAGAAGGACGTGCATTACCTTTTGGTCGAATTTGTGCGAGGAACACATCTTTGAAATCGCTGCCGTCAACGCTTTCGATGAACAGCACCGAGCTGCCATTAGTCGCTTGCTGGAATTGCCCTTGCGCCAGCGCCGCCATGCCAGGGTTCGCTTTCGCTTCTGCTAACACTTCATCCTGATGACGCGATGACCACGGTCCCGCCCACATCACGTTAACCGCCGCGACGATTGCCGTGAATACCGCAAGGATCATTGCCGCTTTCACCAGAACCGCTTTGCTCAGGCCGCAGGCATGCATTACCGTAATTTCACTTTCGGTATACAGTTTGCCCAGCGTCATCAGCAGCCCGAGGAACAGGCTTAATGGCAGGATAAGCTGCGCCATTTCCGGCACGCCCAACCCGAGAAGGGAGAGCACCAGATTCGCCGGAATATCGCCGTCAACCGCTGCGCCGAGGATCCTCACTAACTTTTGACAGAAGAAGATCAAAAGCAAGATGAAGAGTATCGCCAGCTGGCTTTTGAGCGTCTCCCGCACCAGATATCTTATGATTATCACTTTAAATACGCCCGTAAAAACTCGTCTTTTGCAGGATTTTAGCTTGTTTCATGGCTTAAACGTCATTTATTCTCTTGAGTCGTCGAAATCGTCGCTAAGATAATTATACTCAACGGATTCACCTCTCAGATTTTGTTCTGACGTGCCAATGCCGTAATAACGTTAAGATTAACACGAAGTCATCGCAACAGCGGACATGAGTTACGAAAGCTTGCAATTCTATCTGTAGCCACCGCCGTTGTCTTTAAGATTCAGGAGCGTAGTGCATGGAGTTTAGTGTAAAAAGCGGTAGCCCGGAGAAACAGCGGAGTGCCTGCATCGTCGTGGGCGTCTTCGAACCACGTCGCCTTTCTCCGATTGCAGAACAGCTCGATAAAATCAGCGATGGGTACATCAGCGCCCTGCTACGTCGGGGCGAACTGGAAGGAAAACCGGGGCAGACATTGTTGCTGCACCATGTTCCGAATGTACTTTCCGAGCGAATTCTCCTTATTGGTTGCGGCAAAGAACGTGAGCTGGATGAGCGTCAGTACAAGCAGGTTATTCAGAAAACCATTAATACGCTGAATGATACTGGCTCAATGGAAGCGGTCTGCTTTCTGACTGAACTGCACGTTAAAGGCCGTAACAACTACTGGAAAGTGCGTCAGGCTGTCGAGACGGCAAAAGAGACGCTCTACAGTTTCGATCAGCTGAAAACGAACAAGAGCGAACCGCGTCGTCCGCTGCGTAAAATGGTGTTCAACGTGCCGACCCGCCGTGAACTGACCAGCGGTGAGCGCGCGATCCAGCACGGTCTGGCGATTGCCGCCGGGATTAAAGCAGCAAAAGATCTCGGCAATATGCCGCCGAATATCTGTAACGCCGCTTACCTCGCTTCACAAGCGCGCCAGCTGGCTGACAGCTACAGCAAGAATGTCATCACCCGCGTTATCGGCGAACAGCAGATGAAAGAGCTGGGGATGCATTCCTATCTGGCGGTCGGTCAGGGTTCGCAGAACGAATCGCTGATGTCGGTGATTGAGTACAAAGGCAACGCGTCGGAAGATGCACGCCCAATCGTGCTGGTGGGTAAAGGTTTAACCTTCGACTCCGGCGGTATCTCGATCAAGCCTTCAGAAGGCATGGATGAGATGAAGTACGATATGTGCGGTGCGGCAGCGGTTTACGGTGTGATGCGTATGGTCGCGGAGCTACAACTGCCGATTAACGTTATCGGCGTGCTGGCAGGCTGCGAAAACATGCCTGGCGGGCGTGCCTATCGTCCGGGCGATGTGTTAACCACCATGTCCGGTCAAACCGTTGAAGTGCTGAATACCGACGCTGAAGGCCGCCTGGTACTGTGCGACGTGTTAACTTACGTTGAGCGTTTTGAGCCGGAAGCGGTGATTGACGTGGCGACGCTGACCGGTGCCTGCGTGATCGCGCTGGGTCATCATATTACTGGTCTGATGGCGAACCATAATCCGCTGGCCCATGAACTGATTGCCGCGTCTGAACAATCCGGTGACCGCGCATGGCGCTTACCGCTGGGTGACGAGTATCAGGAACAACTGGAGTCCAATTTTGCCGATATGGCGAACATTGGCGGTCGTCCTGGTGGGGCGATTACCGCAGGTTGCTTCCTGTCACGCTTTACCCGTAAGTACAACTGGGCGCACCTGGATATCGCCGGTACCGCCTGGCGTTCTGGTAAAGCAAAAGGCGCAACCGGTCGTCCGGTAGCGTTGCTGGCACAGTTCCTGTTAAACCGCGCTGGGTTTAACGGCGAAGAGTAATTGCGTCAGGCAAGGCTGTTATTGCCGGATGCGGCGTGAACGCCTTATCCGACCTACACAGCACTGAACTCGTAGGCCTGATAAGACGCGCAAGCGTCGCATCAGGCAATGCTGTTATTGTCGGATGCGGCATGAACGCCTTATCCGACCTACACAGCACCGAACTCGTAGGCCTGATAAGACGCGGCAGCGTCGCATCAGGCAATGCTGTTATTGTCGGATGCGGCGTGAGCGCCTTATCCGACCTACACACAGCACTGAACTCGTAGGCCTGATAAGACACAACAGCGTCGCATCAGGCGCTGCGGTGTATACCTGATGCGTATTTAAATCCACCACAAGAAGCCCCATTTATGAAAAACGCGACGTTCTACCTTCTGGACAATGACACCACCGTCGATGGCTTAAGCGCCGTTGAGCAACTGGTGTGTGAAATTGCCGCAGAACGTTGGCGCAGCGGTAAGCGCGTGCTCATCGCCTGTGAAGATGAAAAGCAGGCTTACCGGCTGGATGAAGCCCTGTGGGCGCGTCCGGCAGAAAGCTTTGTTCCGCATAATTTAGCGGGAGAAGGACCGCGCGGCGGTGCGCCGGTGGAGATCGCCTGGCCGCAAAAACGCAGCAGCAGCCCGCGCGATATATTGATTAGTCTGCGAACAAGCTTTGCAGATTTTGCCACCGCTTTCACAGAAGTGGTAGACTTCGTTCCTTATGAAGATTCTCTGAAACAACTGGCGCGCGAACGCTATAAAGCCTACCGCGTGGCTGGTTTCAACCTGAATACGGCAACCTGGAAATAATGGAAAAGACATATAACCCACAAGATATCGAACAGCCGCTTTACGAGCACTGGGAAAAGCAGGGCTACTTTAAGCCTAATGGCGATGAAAGCCAGGAGAGTTTCTGCATCATGATCCCGCCGCCGAACGTCACCGGCAGTTTGCATATGGGTCACGCCTTCCAGCAAACCATCATGGATACCATGATCCGCTATCAGCGCATGCAGGGCAAAAACACCCTGTGGCAGGTCGGTACTGACCACGCCGGGATCGCTACCCAGATGGTCGTTGAGCGCAAGATTGCCGCAGAAGAAGGTAAAACCCGTCACGACTACGGCCGCGAAGCTTTCATCGACAAAATCTGGGAATGGAAAGCGGAATCCGGCGGCACGATTACCCGTCAGATGCGCCGTCTCGGCAACTCCGTCGACTGGGAGCGTGAACGCTTCACGATGGACGAAGGCCTGTCCAATGCGGTGAAAGAAGTTTTCGTTCGTCTATATAAAGAAGACCTGATTTACCGTGGCAAACGCCTGGTAAACTGGGACCCGAAACTGCGCACCGCTATCTCTGACCTGGAAGTCGAAAACCGCGAATCGAAAGGTTCGATGTGGCACATCCGCTATCCGCTGGCTGACGGTGCGAAAACCGCAGACGGTAAAGATTATCTGGTGGTCGCGACTACCCGTCCGGAAACCCTGCTGGGCGATACTGGCGTAGCCGTTAACCCGGAAGATCCGCGTTACAAAGATCTGATTGGCAAATATGTCATTCTGCCGCTGGTTAACCGTCGTATTCCGATCGTTGGCGACGAACACGCCGACATGGAAAAAGGCACCGGCTGCGTGAAAATCACTCCGGCACACGACTTTAACGACTATGAAGTGGGTAAACGTCACGCGCTGCCGATGATCAACATCCTGACCTTTGACGGCGATATCCGTGAAAGCGCCCAGGTGTTCGATACCAAAGGTAACGAATCTGACGTTTATTCCAGCGAGATCCCGGCAGAGTTCCAGAAACTCGAGCGTTTTGCTGCACGTAAAGCGGTCGTTGCTGCGGTTGACGCACTCGGCCTGCTGGAAGAAATTAAACCGCACGACCTGACCGTTCCTTACGGCGACCGTGGTGGCGTAGTTATCGAACCAATGCTGACCGACCAGTGGTACGTGCGTGCCGATGTACTGGCGAAACCGGCGGTTGAAGCGGTTGAGAACGGCGACATTCAGTTCGTACCGAAGCAGTACGAAAACATGTACTTCTCCTGGATGCGCGATATTCAGGACTGGTGTATCTCTCGTCAGCTGTGGTGGGGTCACCGTATCCCGGCATGGTACGACGAAGCAGGTAACGTTTATGTTGGCCGCAACGAAGAAGAAGTGCGCAAGGAAAATAACCTCGGTGCCGACGTTGCCCTGCGTCAGGACGAAGACGTTCTCGACACCTGGTTCTCTTCTGCGCTGTGGACCTTCTCTACCCTAGGCTGGCCGGAAAACACCGACGCACTGCGCCAGTTCCACCCAACCAGCGTGATGGTATCTGGTTTCGACATCATCTTCTTCTGGATTGCCCGCATGATCATGATGACCATGCACTTCATCAAAGATGAAAATGGCAAACCGCAGGTGCCGTTCCACACCGTTTACATGACCGGCCTGATTCGTGATGACGAAGGCCAGAAGATGTCCAAATCCAAGGGTAACGTTATCGACCCACTGGATATGGTTGACGGTATTTCGCTGCCAGAACTGCTGGAAAAACGTACCGGCAATATGATGCAGCCGCAGCTGGCGGACAAAATCCGTAAGCGCACCGAGAAGCAGTTCCCGAACGGTATTGAGCCGCACGGTACTGACGCGCTGCGCTTCACCCTGGCGGCACTGGCTTCTACCGGTCGTGACATCAACTGGGATATGAAGCGCCTGGAAGGTTACCGTAACTTCTGTAACAAGCTGTGGAACGCCAGCCGCTTTGTGCTGATGAACACGGAAGGTCAGGATTGCGGCTTCAACGGTGGTGAAATGACGCTGTCGCTGGCGGACCGCTGGATTCTGGCAGAGTTCAACCAGACCATCAAAGCGTACCGCGAAGCGCTGGACAGCTTCCGCTTCGATATCGCTGCAGGCATTCTGTATGAGTTCACCTGGAACCAGTTCTGTGACTGGTATCTCGAGCTGACCAAGCCGGTAATGAACGGTGGCACCGAAGCAGAACTGCGCGGTACTCGCCATACGCTGGTGACTGTACTGGAAGGTCTGCTGCGCCTCGCGCATCCGATCATTCCGTTCATCACCGAAACCATCTGGCAGCGTGTGAAAGTACTTTGCGGTATCACTGCCGACACCATCATGCTGCAGCCGTTCCCGCAGTACGATGCATCTCAGGTTGATGAAGCCGCACTGGCCGACACCGAATGGCTGAAACAGGCGATCGTTGCGGTACGTAACATCCGTGCAGAAATGAACATCGCGCCGGGCAAACCGCTGGAGCTGCTGCTGCGTGGTTGCAGCGCGGATGCAGAACGTCGCGTAAATGAAAACCGTGGCTTCCTGCAAACGCTGGCGCGTCTGGAAAGCATCACCGTGCTGCCTGCCGATGACAAAGGTCCGGTTTCCGTTACGAAGATCATCGACGGCGCAGAGCTGCTGATCCCGATGGCTGGCCTCATCAACAAAGAAGATGAGCTGGCGCGTCTGGCGAAAGAAGTGGCGAAGATCGAAGGCGAAATCAGCCGTATCGAGAACAAGCTGGCGAATGAAGGCTTTGTCGCCCGCGCACCGGAAGCGGTCATCGCGAAAGAGCGTGAGAAGCTGGAAGGCTATGCAGAAGCGAAAGCGAAACTGATTGAACAGCAGGCTGTTATCGCCGCGCTGTAATCAAAACACAGTGATGAAAACGAAGGCCGGAGCATGCTCCGGCCTTTTTTATCTCTTACAGAAATGGTAAAGAAGGCATAATTCCCCGTGAAATACTGGCTAAGAAGCCTTTATCTGGTTGTTCTTCTTTATTGATTAAAGGAAGGTCATCCAAATCGCCCAGCAAATACGTATTTTTTGCCTGCCAGTCAATCATCCATATTTTCAGCAGTGGATAAGCCAGACCGCCCGTAATCCCGGATATCACTACCAACGCACACATGCGATAAAGCATACCGTGGTATGTTAAAGTTGAGCGAAAACGAATACGCCCATCATTCAGTGACAGGTTGCTCATAAAATGATTTCGCAACGACACCGTTAAATAACTGGTGCTAACAGCAATCCCAAAATAATAGATTAACTGCGCGATTATCATTTTACGTTGCATTTCCATAAATTGCTGTAAATTCTCAATATCATCATTTGCATACACAGAACTATCATACGCATTTAATATTTGATCGAAGATAATATAACCAGCAACAGCGAGAAAAGGTAATAAAGCTAAAAATGCGAGGATGGCATATTTTATACAATACGCAGTATCTAATTTCACCTTGAAACGATGTATACCGAAACTGGTATTGCTCCAGAGAAAACTCATTACCAGACTATATAAAGTACCATTAAAAACACCAATGGAAACAATACCAACTATTGCCATCAGAACCACAGATATAATAACACTATTTGAACTATTGGCATGTAGCATCTTTGTCGAGATAAAGAAAACAGTCCCCATCCCAATGGCCATTAAAATCGGCAAGAAAAAGGTTACCCACCAGAACCCTTTCAAAGAGCAATTAAAACTAAATCTTACGCCGTTGAGACTGGTCATCAAGGCCTGATAACGCAGTCCTTTTGCTGCCATAAATATAAGCAAAACCAACAGTGACAAAGTCAAAACACAGCCAACAAGCGGCATATCTGCTGACACTGTCATTAAGATTGCGAAATAGAAAAAAACAAAAACAAGACAACTAACAAAAACATTCCCACCAGTAATTCCATAAGAAAATCGTTGTCCGTTAACTTCCATATTAGCATAGAGATAACGCTTACATTTCATTAATGCCCATGGTAAATAGATACCTAGCGTTATAATCGTTAACAACACATTCACCACACAAATAAGAAAATATCTCTCACCTGTACCATGAAAAACAAACGAATGGGACGGAACATCCATTTCATTAATAACTTGAGCCATAAAAATTCCCTGAATTAAAAAATCCATTGATATAATTTATAGATACAGACAGTAAAATGTTCTGCCACGTTACAATACTCTTATCAGTAATAGGCTGGCAAAAACTTTATTGCTTTATAAGATGCTTGCGCACGTAAGAAGAGAGTGGTATTAAACAAATGTATAATTACTTTATTTTTATTGGGTTAAACTATGAATAACATTGCGCCGCAATCACCTGTAATGCGTCGCCTGACGCTGCAGGATAATCCTGCTATTGCCCGCGTCATTCGTCAGGTATCCGCCGAATACGGTCTTACCGCTGATAAAGGCTACACCGTCGCCGATCCGAATCTTGACGAGCTGTATCAAGTGTATAGTCAGCCGGGTCATGCATATTGGGTGGTTGAGTACGAGGGTGAAGTGGTCGGCGGCGGTGGGATTGCGCCATTAGCAGGTAGTGAATCGGACATTTGCGAACTGCAAAAGATGTATTTTCTTCCGGCTATTCGCGGTAAAGGGCTGGCGAAAAAACTGGCCTTAATGGCGATGGAGCAGGCAAGAGAAATGGGCTTCAAACGCTGCTATCTGGAAACGACCGCTTTTTTGAAAGAAGCGATTGGTTTGTATGAACATTTAGGTTTTCAACATATCGACTATGCACTTGGCTGCACGGGCCATGTTGATTGTGAAGTGCGGATGTTGCGCGAACTCTAAAAAAATGCCCACTAGTGTGTGCTATCGGGCATTTTAATCAATTAATTAGTGGCGAACCCCGTCATCGTCTTCATCGACAAAATCTTCATCGTCGCCGTCTTCGCCGTTGGGATCTTCAAAGTAAGTGCCCCAACCGTCGTACTCAACATCAAATTTCTCCGCCAGCGTCATCAGTTGTTCAACCTGGGCATCGATCAGATCGGCATTCAACGCGCACTCGCTGAGGATGTCGCAGCAAATCACGATATCACCATCTTCAACTTCCAGCTCTTCTGGATCGGTCACTTCGTAACCGAGTTTAAACGCTTCAACTGCTGCTTTTTCCAGGGTTTCCAGATCGTCTGCGGAAAGATGGTGTTCGATGGTGTACAGCGCGTCCGGATCGCTGCCATCTTCCAGTAATTCTTCAATAATCAAACGTGTTTCTTCACGCTGTTCTTCCAGTTGTTCCGGGTTTGCCATGGCTCATTCCTCTTAATGTCCTGCCGATACTCATATTGTCACACACCACTGGCATTGCCTCCACCTTTGTGACAAAGATTTATGCTTTAGACTTGCAAATGAATAATCATCCATATAAATTGAATTTTAATTCATTGAGGCGTTAGCCACAGGAGGGATCTATGTCCGGGTTTTATCATAAGCATTTCCTGAAATTACTCGATTTCACGCCAGCTGAACTCAACAGCCTGCTGCAGTTAGCCGCGAAGCTGAAAGCCAATAAGAAAAGCGGTAAAGAAGAAGCCAAACTCACTGGTAAAAACATCGCGCTCATCTTCGAAAAAGACTCGACCCGTACCCGATGCTCTTTCGAAGTTGCCGCATATGACCAGGGTGCTCGCGTTACTTATCTCGGCCCAAGCGGCAGCCAGATTGGTCATAAAGAGTCGATTAAAGACACTGCCCGCGTGCTGGGTCGCATGTATGACGGTATTCAGTATCGCGGCTATGGTCAGGAGATTGTCGAAACACTGGCGGAATACGCTGGCGTGCCGGTATGGAACGGCCTGACCAATGAGTTTCACCCCACGCAGTTGCTGGCGGATCTCCTCACCATGCAGGAGCATTTACCCGGTAAAGCATTCAACGAAATGACGCTGGTCTATGCAGGTGACGCACGTAACAACATGGGCAATTCGATGCTCGAAGCTGCGGCGCTTACCGGTCTGGATTTGCGTCTGGTCGCGCCACAGGCATGCTGGCCGGAAGCTGCGCTGGTTACGGAATGCCGCGCCCTGGCACAGCAAAATGGCGGGAATATTACGCTGACGGAAGATGTAGCCAAAGGAGTTGAAGGTGCTGACTTTATCTATACCGATGTGTGGGTGTCGATGGGGGAAGCAAAAGAGAAATGGGCAGAACGGATTGCATTACTGCGTGATTATCAGGTGAACAGCAAGATGATGCAGTTGACCGGTAACCCGGAGGTCAAATTCCTCCACTGCCTGCCCGCGTTTCATGACGACCAGACGACGCTTGGTAAGAAAATGGCGGAAGAGTTTGGCCTACATGGCGGAATGGAAGTGACTGATGAGGTCTTCGAATCTGCCGCCAGCATTGTTTTTGATCAGGCGGAAAACCGTATGCATACCATCAAAGCAGTGATGGTCGCGACGCTCAGTAACTAATTGATATCGCTATAAAGATGCCGGGAAATACAAAACTATCCCGGCATCACATTATTTTATGCAGTGATAGGTCTATTCTTCCACCCAATTTTTTCTATTGCAGAACGTAAATCTTGCGGTGGATTTAATTTTTCTAACTGTTTTTCATTAATATAATCATATATATTGATTTTCCCATCCCGCAGGGTTTCCATCATTCTTGTTCTAATTTTTAATTCATTATCGATCTTTTCTTCAAAAATCTTAACGACATAACCCGGAAGTTTATTTACAATTTCATTTGTTTTTTCTTCATTACCATAAACATATCCTAACTCATTAAGATACAGCTGTTCGCCCTCATAATCTTTAAGTAATTGATAGAAATACCACTTAGCAAAATCAGGTTGCTTCATAAAAAAAACCTTCAAAAAAATATCATTTACCAAAATGCTGACAGGCACTTCATTAAATAGCAACTTAACATCATCAAATAACCTTAGTATTAATCGCGATTTTTCTTGATTACTTAAATTAAAATCATTGACATATACAACCAACTTCTCCCAAATCAATTCCTGTAACTCGGGGCTGTTTTTATAGGGTTCTTTATTGAGGTTGAAAAATAATGCCTCAGCTATTTTAGATTGATTGCAATCAAAATCAATATGACTCATCACGGAGCATGCATGCGTTATCTTTTCAGAATCACCAAGATATTGCATACTTTTATTAAAACACCAATCCAGTATTCTTACATCATTAATATATGGGGATTTTGAAAAAGTCTCCAGAATCGAATCGATGACCGGTGTAAGGTTAACCTTTGCATCATCTAAGGAATCAATAAGAATATGAGACAGGTTAACTTTGATTTCATTAATTTCATTGTTACCTACTTTGTCATTATCAATTCCGTGATCATTTAATTCGTAGAGCTTATCTATTTCTTCCAGTATACCATTTTCGCTCAGTAAGTATGAAATCGATTCATTACATACATGAGGCATTAATAGCAGATGTTCGTTCCTTATTGCTAATAATGCATTATTCAATGTTGTTTCTAATAAATCCGTAATCGTAGAATCAACTGAACCTTTACAACTCACCTGCGAATTATTTAAGTCCTGCGAGTTATTTAACTCCTGCGAATCATTTGACTCCTGAGAATTATTTAGCTCCTGTGGATTATTTAACTCCTGCGAATTATTTAACGCCTGCGAATTATTTAACTCCTGCGAATTATTTAACTCCTGCGAATTATTTAACTCCTGCGAATTATTTAACTC